>Ga0209068_10000089_pt1 | contig 55137 bp, 51 predicted proteins | sample ColStrG_CSR_2012_FD_187200 | JGI IMG/M metagenome (GOLD analysis project Ga0209068, IMG submission 187200) | Freshwater sediment microbial communities in response to fracking from Pennsylvania, USA - Cold Stream Run_MetaG_CSR_2012 (SPAdes)... | ecosystem: Environmental > Aquatic > Freshwater >...
GCTCCCTGTAGCTTTCCTCCAGGCGCACCCTGCGTAGTGCCAGCAAGATGCTGATGATGAGCAGCGTCAGCAGGAAGAACACCTTGAGCGGCAGTGTCCAGCCATGCACGATACTGGTCATGGAGCGATTGGCATTGGCGCTGGAATTGGCCATCGACATGAATACGCGCTGCGCACGGCAACAGTCGGCGTCGGTTGTCAAGATCGGTGTTGCCAGGGGCGCTGTCGACACGAAGCAATAGCGGCGCGGCGATTTTTCTTCGAGTGTCTCGATCAGGGGATCGGGCGCGCAGTTGCGTGCAAGGTCGCTAAGGCCAATGCGGCGCTGGCTGATGCGGCGCACGTTCTTGAGCCCCGTAAGGATCGGCAACCGAATGCAGGGGCCGGCGCTGCCGTCGCAATCGGCTGGCTCTCCATGATCGGCCAACAGCACCGACGGCGGGATTTCGAATAGCGAGCGGATCTGGCCCGAAAGGAGGCCCTGTGCCACCAGCCACGAAAGAGCCGCGACCACCAGAAAGCCCAGCACGAAGCGAATGCGGCCAGCCGGCACGTGGCGAAAGTACATGTCGAGGAAAACCACCGACGGCCAGTAGAACGCGAACAGCGCCACTGTTCCAAAGATCGGGAAGAACAGGAAGAGATGGCTGTAGAACGTGGCGATCGTGAACCACTCGGCATCCCGAAACTCAAAGAATAACGTCCCCGTAACCGCCCAGAAGGACAGCCCGATCAAACCGTAGATGACGATGATGAACACGCGTGCGCCAAGCAACATCGGACCCTCGTACCGCCCTCGCCAGGCCGGGTGTCAAGCCGGTTCGCCAAGCGAAACCCAAAGTTTATCGTTAAGTTCTTGCACGCGCGGAATATTTGCACGCGGCGGCACGATATCATAAGTTGCCTTGCAGCGGCGCCACGAGGTCACTTCGAAGAGTTGCGCACATGCGATGCGTTGGCGCAGCTTGCTGGGGCCATTTCCTGTGCCATGATGGTCCCAACCGTGATTTGCCCTGCGACCTGCCCATATGACCGGGCGCAGCAAGCCACCCGCGACAATAGATTGTGAGCCAGGGGCGCGAAGTGCCCAGCCACCTCAAAAGGACTCATAAGCGCATGAGAGACCCGATCGAGCGCCTCAACAGCTACCTCATTCCCTACGTCGTCGAGCAGACCAACCGCGGCGAGCGGTCCTACGACATTTATTCGAGGTTGCTCAAGGAGCGCATCATATTCATCACCGGGACCATCGAGGACGAAATGTCGGCGGTGATCGTGGCCCAGCTGCTGTTTCTGGAATCCGAGAACCCAAAAAAAGAAATCTCCATGTATATCAATTCCCCGGGCGGAGTTGTGACATCGGGAATGGCGATCTACGACACCATGCAATTCATCAAGCCGGAGATCGCGACATTGTGCGTCGGGCAAGCCGCTTCGATGGGGTCGCTGCTTCTGTGCGCGGGCACCAAGGGAATGCGTTACGCCTTGGCCAACGCCAGGGTCATGGTGCATCAGCCCTCTGGCGGCTTCCGCGGTCAGGCCAGCGACATCGAGCGGCATGCCGAAGACATCGTAAAGATGAAGCGCCGGCTGAACGAGATCTACGTCAAGCACACCGGGCAGCCCTACGAGAACATCGAGCGCACGCTTGACCGTGACCACTTTATGTCGGCGGAGGAGGCGCAGAAATTCGGCCTGGTCGATGAAGTCTTGACCAAGCGCCGGGATAGCGACGAGACCGGCCTCGCCAAACGGTCGTGAATCCGGCGGATTTGGGTGAGAGGCGTCATTTGGGCTGCAAATGACGCCTTGGCAAGGGAGTTGCAGGGCCAGATCAGACGGACGAGGCTTATGTTCTGGTACTCGAAGCGGACTGTGGTAAATGAGCCGCTGACTGTTACACGAGCGAAACAAACGGTTGAGCGGTGCCTTGATAATGGGACGTTCGGCGTGTTCAAATCAGCTGGCTCAGTGGTGTTGCCAGATTCGGTTGTGAGCCGGCGATTTCGACAGGACGCGTTTATCGTGAGTTGAGATCGGATCGTGGTGCCGGGCGTGCGCGATGAGGCTGCGAAAGCGGTGGGGTTTCTGCCCGATAGGAGCAGGCCCCTGCCCAACGAAAGCAAGACGAGCGAATGGCAGACAAGAACACACTGTATTGCTCCTTCTGTGGCAAAAGCCAGCACGAGGTCCGTAAGCTGATTGCCGGCCCAACCGTGTTCATTTGCGATGAATGCGTTGAGCTGTGCATGGACATCATCCGCGAGGAGAACAAGACTTCTCTGGTGAAGTCGCGCGACGGCGTTCCGACGCCTCACGAAATCTGCCAGGTTCTCGATGACTACGTGATCGGCCAAGAGCACGCCAAGAAAGTGCTCTCCGTCGCCGTCCACAACCACTACAAGCGCATCAATCACGCCGCCAAGAACGCGGACGTGGAGCTCGCCAAATCCAACATTCTGCTCGTTGGGCCTACTGGTTGCGGCAAGACGCTGCTCGCTCAGACGCTGGCTCGAATCCTCGATGTGCCCTTCACGATGGCCGATGCCACCACGCTCACGGAAGCTGGATATGTTGGCGAGGATGTCGAGAACATCATCTTGAAGCTGCTGCAGGCCGCCGACTACAATGTCGAGCGTGCCCAGCGCGGCATCGTATATATCGACGAGGTCGACAAGATCAGCCGCAAATCCGACAACCCTTCAATCACACGTGACGTGTCGGGCGAAGGCGTGCAGCAGGCCTTGCTCAAGATCATGGAAGGAACGGTTGCTTCCGTGCCTCCGCAGGGTGGCCGCAAGCATCCACAGCAGGAATTCCTGCAAGTCGATACCACCAACATCCTCTTCATTTGCGGAGGTGCCTTCTCCGGATTGGAGAAGATCATCTCGTCGCGAGGACGCTCGACCTCGATCGGATTTGGTGCCCAGGTGCGCCCGCTCGATGAGCGCCGGCATGGCGAGATCCTGCGGGAAGTGGAGCCCGAGGACTTGCTGAAGTTTGGATTGATCCCCGAATTCATTGGCCGTTTGCCGGTGATCGCAACTCTTGAGGACTTGGACGAACCCGCACTTATCAAGATCCTCACTGAGCCAAAGAACGCACTGACAAAGCAGTATCAGAGGCTGTTTGAGATGGAGGATGTGCATCTCACCTTCTCACAAGAATCGCTCGGCTCAATTGCGCGACGCGCCATCGAGCGCAAGACCGGTGCGCGTGGGTTGCGTTCGATCTTGGAGAGCATCTTGCTTGAAACCATGTTCGATCTGCCGACGCTCAAGGGCGTGGAGGAGGTCGTCATTGCCCCTGAAGTCGTCGACGGCAAGGCCAAGCCCCTGCGGATCTACTCTGATCGGCAAGGTGATCGTGGTGCGGGAGCCTGAAACAGCGAGCCTCGCCATGCGGTCAGGGGTTGAAACCCCTGGTCGCGGGCATATTTGAACTGACTGGTTGTTTCGGCCCGAACTCGCACCGGCATCCGCCGTGCCGGTGGCGGGGGAGGGTGGAGCACTTGAAAAAGGACCGCAAGGCGGAAGGTGCCAAAAGAGGCGCGCCGCGTCGCGGGGCCGCTGCTAAGGAAAGACCAAAGATCATGGCCGATGAAAGCGTGACCACGAAGAAGACCCCTGCCGGACCCGAGCTTTATCCGGTGTTGCCACTTCGGGATATCGTCGTGTTCCCGTATATGATTGTGCCGCTGTTCGTTGGCCGTGAAAAGTCGATCAACGCACTTGAAGAAGTCATGCGCGCTGACAAGCACATCCTGCTTGCCGCCCAAAAGAACGCAACAGATGACGATCCCGCGCCCGAGGCAATTTATACCATCGGAACGCTGGCCTCGGTGTTGCAGTTGCTGAAGCTGCCGGATGGCACCGTCAAGGTGCTCGTCGAGGGCGTTTCCCGTGCTCGCATCAAGCGCTACACCGCCAATGCCGCCTATTACGAGGCAGAGGTTGAGCGCATCGCCGAGGAGCAAGGTTCGGAAGAGGAGATCGAGGCGCTCGCGCGTTCGGCTGTTTCTCAGTTCGAGAACTACGTCAAGCTCAACAAGAAGATCAGCCCGGAAGTCCTTGGCACCGTCTCCCAAATCGAGGACTATTCCAAGCTCGGCGACACGATCGCCTCCCACCTCGCGGTCAAGATTTCAGACAAGCAGAATGTGCTGGAAACCACCACCGTTTCCGAGCGGCTGGAGAAGGTCTACGGCCTCATGGAGAGCGAAATCTCCGTGCTGCAGGTGGAAAAGAAGATCCGCTCGCGCGTGAAGCGTCAGATGGAAAAGACCCAGCGCGAATACTACCTTAATGAGCAGATGAAGGCGATCCAGAAGGAACTTGGCGACGGCGACGAGCGCGACGATATTGCCGAGTTCGAGGAGAAGATCGAGAACGTCAAACTCTCCAAGGAAGCCAAGGAAAAGGCCCAAGCGGAGCTGAAAAAGCTGCGCCAGATGAGCCCGATGTCGGCCGAGGCAACGGTCGTGCGCAACTATCTCGACTGGTTGTTGTCGATTCCGTGGGGCAAGGGTTCAAAGATAAAGCGCGATCTCGTTGAGGCCGAACAGGTGCTCGAAAAGGAGCACTATGGACTCGACAAGGTGAAAGAGCGGATTCTCGAATACCTTGCCGTGCAGCAGCGCACCAACAAGCTCAAGGGTCCGATCCTGTGCCTGGTCGGCCCGCCCGGCGTCGGCAAGACTTCGCTTGGCAAGTCGATCGCCAACGCCACCGGGCGCGAATTCGTGCGCATGTCGCTCGGCGGTGTGAGGGACGAAGCTGAAATTCGTGGCCACCGGCGAACCTATATCGGCTCGATGCCCGGCAAAGTCATCCAGTCCATGCGCAAGGCCAAGAAGCCGAACCCGATGTTCCTCCTCGATGAGGTGGACAAGATGGGATCGGATTTCCGGGGTGACCCAGCCGCTGCGCTGCTTGAGGTACTGGATCCCGAGCAGAATCACACGTTCAACGACCACTACCTGGAGGTCGACTATGACCTTTCCAGCGTCATGTTCGTGACTACCGCAAATACGCTCAACATCCCGCCAGCGCTGCTAGACCGGATGGAGATCATCCGTATCGCTGGTTACACCGAGCCCGAGAAGGTGCAGATCGCTCGCCGCCATCTCATTCCGGCAGCCTTGCTGGCGCATGGATTGGAGACGGCTGAGTGGACGCTCGATGATGCGGCGCTGGAGGAGCTGATCCGTCGCTACACTCGCGAAGCGGGCGTGCGTTCGCTTGAGCGTGAGATTTCCAAGCTCGCCCGCAAGGCGGTGAAGGAGATTTCGCTCAAGGGTTCGGGCAGCGTTCACATCACGATGGCCAACCTCAAGGACTATCTTGGTGTGCCGAAATATCGGTATGGCGAAATGGAGCACGACGACCAGGTTGGCGTTGTGACTGGTTTGGCTTGGACCGAAGTCGGTGGTGAGCTGCTGACCATCGAAGGCGTCATGATGCCGGGCAAGGGCCGCATGACAGTCACTGGCAATTTGCGTGATGTGATGAAGGAGTCGATCCAGGCCGCCAATGCTTATGTGAAGTCCCGCTGCATCGACTTCGGCATCGAGCCACCCTTGTTCGACAAGCGCGATATCCACGTCCACGTGCCCGAGGGCGCAACGCCAAAAGACGGCCCGTCCGCCGGCGTGGCCATGGGTACTGCGATCGTCTCGATCATGACCGGCATCCCGGTTCGCCGAGACGTCGCCATGACCGGAGAGATCACGCTGCGCGGCCGAGTGCTGCCGATCGGCGGCCTCAAGGAAAAGCTGCTGGCCGCCCTGCGTGGCGGGTTGAAGACGGTCATCATCCCTGAAGACAACGTCAAGGACCTCGAGGAGATCCCGGACGAGGTCAAGAACGGGTTGCAGATCATCCCGGCCGCAAAGATGGACGATGTTCTCAAGATTGCATTGACCCGGCCGCTCGTACCAATCGTCTGGAGCGAGGACGACGCCGCAGCCGCTGCCGCTGCCGCCGCCCTCAAGGACGAGGACGGTGCGGGTGTCACCGCCCACTAGGCAAACTTGCTCGTCTGGTTCGGAAAGAACCCCTCTTCTGAATGCAGAAGAGGGGTTTCGTTTGACCTCAGAAGCGCGTGCCTGGACGTGAATACCTTCGCCCAAGTCCATTCCGTCGCAAGACTGTTCATCATTCAAGTTGTCCGTGCGACCCGTTTCAATCGAAACTGGCGGATTGGCGGGCTCTGGTATCGTTAAAACCGCTAGCCAAGCGCCCTTGAGGTGGCTATAGGCGTCCTCGGCGACAGGCGGATTGCCGGCCCCCCGAATTTCTCATGACATTTTTGTAGAGAGGATCTCAGATGAATAAGAAAGAACTCGTTGCGGCCATCGCCGAGGAATCCGAGCTGACCAAGGAAAAGGCTGACCAGGTCGTCGATTCGGTATTCATGCACATCGAGAAAAGTTTGAAGCACGGCACCGAAGTGCGTATCCCTGGCTTTGGCACCTTCAAGGTCAGCCACCGTGCCGCCCGAACTGGCCTCAATCCGCAGACCAAGCAACCCATTCAGCTTCCGGCGACCACAGTGCCTCGCTTTACCGCCGCCAAGAACCTCAAGGAAGCTGTGGCTAAGTAGCTACAGTTGTCCCGCCCGTGCCCCCGCGACGGTCGGGGCGCACGCGCAGGACGCCAATTTTCGGGCGGTTAGCTCAGCGGTAGAGCGCTTCGTTTACACCGAAGATGTCGGGAGTTCGATCCTCTCACCGCCCACCAGAATCAACCACTGGGTACGAATTCTCAAAACTTGCTCTCGCGAACAAGCAGCCGGGCGACCTGTCGCCACAAGGCATAGGCATAGCTCTCGCGCCTGCCGTTGAGTTCGACAATGCCGCGTTCCTCTCGTCGCAGCGTGTCCGCAGGCCCTTCAACTGAAAACTCAACCAGAAATTGGGCACCAATTGGTGAGCACCGCCTTGTTTCGCCTCCGCACATCATTGAGTCCAAGGCTAGCGCGGGATAGAAGCGCTTACTACGAGCGGAGACCGTTGGTCTGTGATTCTGTCGTTGCATGGATTCGCAACCCGAAGACATCGCGGCACTGAGAGCCGACGCCAGGATGACCGAGGACGAGGCGACCATCGCACGCCAGCACTTTGGGATCACCAAGCTCAAGCGCCATATCCACGGTCCCCGCTCGGAGCACACGTCCCGCCTCCTCGATCCGATGGAGCTGGAACTCGAGGACCTTGAGGCGGCCGCCACCGAGGACGAGATCGCTGCCGAGAAAGCCGCCGCGAAGACAACCCCGGTTGCCGCTTTCAAGCGCAACCGTCCGTTCCGCCAGCCATTCCCCGAGCACCTGCCGCGCGAGCGCGTGATCGTACCGGGGACCTACTGCCTGCGCGTGCTGCGGCAGCGTGCACCTGAGGAAGCTCGGCGAGACGATCACCGAGACACTGGAGGTGATCCCGCGCCGGTGGAAGGTCACCCAGCACGTGCGCGAGAAGATGACGTGCTGGGACTGCGAGCGGATCAGCGAGCCGCCGGCGCCGTTCCGCGTCACGCCGCGCGGCTGGGCAGGCCCCAGCCCGCTCGCCATGCTCCTGTTCGAGAAGTTCGGGCAGCATCAGCCGCTGAACCGCCAGGCCGAGCGCTACGACCGCGAGGGTGTGCCGCTCAGTCTGTCGACGCTCGCCGATCAAGTCGGTGCCGGATGCGCGGTGCTGGAGCGCTGCTCAGGCGTAGCGAGGCGCACGTCCTGGCCGCCGAGCGATTGCATGGTGACGACACGACCGTGCCCGTCCTGGCCAAAGGCAAGACCGATATCGGGCGTTGCTGGACCTATGTGCGCGACGACCGCCATTTGGCGGTGGCGTACCGGGGCTGGAAGGTGCGCTTCACGACGGCCGCCGACCTGGTCATCGCACTGGGGGCTGCACCCCGGCAAGGACGTCTCAAAGAGGCCCTGCACCGGACGGTGGCGACGCCCAAGCTGCAGATCATCGACGAAATCGGCTATCTGCCGTTCAGCCGGGCGCAAGCCAACCCGTTCTTCCAGGCGGTCGCGCGCGGGAACAGCAGCGATGGCAGTGGGTGGGTCAGGTTCAAGTTGCCACAATTGGCAAACCCGGGTCAGATTCAAGGTGCCATTGACGCGGGCGGCCGCGGAGCAGATTGCGCCAAAGGTGACGCCGATGCACATCCTTTGGCTACCCTCGATCGCTATCTCACAGGGCCCATTGTCCCAGATGTACGTGACGCGATTGGCCGACCAGGCTGTCGACGAGAACGAACCGAAAAAGCTACCGACGCAGAGCAGCGAGACATTGAGGCGCTCTGGTGGGACCGGCGTTGCCGTCAGCTGCAAGCGCCGATGCACATCGCGCGATCCCTTCTGTGTTCGCACTCATCGTCGCGCCCGACAGGGCCGCGAAGAACACGTTGTGCTGCGTCGCATCCCTGCTCAAAAGCTCAAGCTGCTGATCCATCGGCCCGCTCACTCCTTGCAACCGGCACAATAGCCCCGAGGCTCACCAACAAAAAAGCGCCACCGACAACCTTACAGAGCCGCGCAGTCCTGCGAGCACTCACGCTCCCTCCCCCGCTCATACCTCCGGTCCTCGCTGGATGCTTACGGATAAAGCGGGCTTTGAATTCAGGTCTTGATTAAAGTTGTACACGCTTTTCGTATATCACCTTGCCGTCGCCGGGCCGGTAAAAGTCAGCGATCCGGGCCACCTCCATGAAGCCGGCGCGTTCGTAAAACTGGCGGGTTGGCTGATACTTGTCAGTGGAGGACGTTTCGGCGTAGTAGCGTGTGCCCTTTTCCGCCGCTATCGCGGCCTCTGTTGCCCCGAGTATCTTGCGGCCAATTCCGGCACCTTGGTGCGCAGGATCAACGGCAATCCAATAGAGATCGAAGGAAGATTCGGTGCCCTCTATCGCGCCATAACAGGTGTAGCCGGCAATTGCGCCCGCGACTTCACCGATCAGGAATTCATAACCCGAATCGTAACCGTGCTCGATCCGAGCCTCGACCAGCTCGCCCGCCATGCGCACCTCAGCGGCAGTAAAGAACCCGGTACGCTCGACCAAGGCCTCGATCTTGGCGATATCCGCCTCGACGACTTCACGGCGCCAGGCAACCTCTACCATGCGCCAGCCAAGCTGCGCGGCGTCTCGCCCACTCTTTCGGTCTCGGCCGGCTCGTTTTGGCGGGCAATCCCGTCGCCCGCTGGCAGCGCCGCCCTGACAATTCGCTCGATCAATTCGGGATAGTCAACGCCCGCCCGCGATGCCGTGGCGGCGAAGCCGGCGTCCGGGGTGATGCAAGGGTTGGTGTTCACATCAATCACCCACGGCTTACCCATGGCATCGACACGGAAGTCGATCCGCGCGTAGCCGGCAAGATCAAAAACGCGCCAGCAGTCGAGCGCCATGCGCTTAAGCTTGCGGGCAAGCCGCGAGTCCGATTTTTCGATACCGAAGTCGCGAGGGGTGTTGTTGTAGGCAAAACTATCAGCAGCCCATTTGGCGTCGTAGTCGACAATTCGCGGCTTGTCGTCAGGATAGCCGATGAACACAATCTCAGGAATCGGCAATACCTCCGGCCCACTCGGGCCTGCCAGCATAGCAACATTGAACTCGCGACCCTCGATGAACACTTCGGCAAAGAAACGGCCGCCATAAGTTCTTTGGCGCTCGACGATGACACTCTGCGCGCGGGAAGCGGGCACCACAGAGGATGAATCGATACCGACCGAAGCGTGCTCGCTATCCGACTTCACCAACACGAGTGTATCGTCAGGCAACGGGTTGCGAATGCCATCGATCCACGCAGGCGTTGCAACAGACGCCGCCTTCAACAGATGCTTGCATCGCACCTTCGACATTGCGGCCACCAATGCATCAAATCCCGACCCGGTATAGCGCAGCTTCAGCCGGTCGAGCACCGCCGGCACGAAGGGTTGAAGACGCAAATCTGTCCCTATCGCCTCGACAAGGTTGAAGACAACCAACGGCTGGCGCCTTGCCAATTCTTCGACCGGTGTGAAGTCGAGACCAACATGCACGAGGTCACTGGCAAAGCCGAGCCCGCGCAATGTCTCTGAAATGGCCTCAGCCGCCTCCAGCGTATCGGCCTCGTCGGGCCGTCCGTCCGTCGCCCCATGCACGATGGGAATATAGGGGAGGCCCGTTGTCTTCATGATCATCCCACCTTACGGCGTTTTATGCGACGGGCTTCGGCCTCAACGAGACCGTAACGGTCCATCGCAGCTTCCAGGATCAGGGCAACGAGCTGATCGTAGGCAATGCCATTGAGCCCTGACAGGATCGGCAAATCAGAATGGGTCGGATGAAGGCCAGCGATCGGGTTGGCCTCCATGAACACCGGAAAGCCGTCCGCGTCGCACCGGAAATCCAGCCGGCAGGCATCGCGGCAACCGAGTGCGCGGTACGCCGCGAGACCGCGCTTTGCGACCAACTTGGCGGTGTCGTCGTCGGCCTTCTCGTAGAAGCAGAGGTCTTCGCTCTCTTCTTTATTTCGCATTGAATAGACGCCTTGGTCGGCTTCCTGCTTGAGGAAGATCTCCATCACGCCCACGGCCCGTGCCGAAGCACCATTGCCAACGATGCCTACGGTAAATTCCCTGCCAGGCAAATAGGCCTCAACGAGTGCGGGCTGACCAAAGCGATGAATCAGTGCGCGCGCCGCGCTCATCAACTCGGATGCGGTATTGACCTTGGAAGCCAATTCACAACCCTTGCCCGTACCTTCAGCCAGCGGTTTCACGAACGCCGGATAGTGGGTCCAGGACGCCAAGTCCTCAGTCCCGGTTTCGAGCTGCATGAACGGCGCGGTCGCCACGCCGCTGTCGCGCACCAGCCTCTTGGCCACACCCTTGTCGAGCGCGATCGCCATCGTCGTCGCATCGGAAAAGGCATAGGGCTGATCGTACATTTCTAGTAGCCCCGGCACCTGCGCCTCGCGGCAGCGGCCCTTCAAGCCCTCGGCGATCGACCACACGAGATCCCACCGATCGCCAAGCACCAGTCGTTGGGCAAGTTTCTTGCCGTGTCCGATCCGATCGACCTCATGGCCGAGGCGTTCGAGCGCCGCAGCCATGCCATCGATTGTCTCAACGGAATCGAACTCGACGGTCTGCTCGTCGGAGTAGCCCATCGCTCGGTAGTCATCGCGCAAATCATAGACAAGGCCGATACGCATCAAACTGCCCCGCTGGTTGGCGTTTGCTTGCCGGGATTCCCGTCAGGATCTGGATAGCGATAGGTATTGCCCTCGAAGTTGCGCAGCAGCAGATCGTCGCCATCGCGCCCGAGTACATATTCGGGCAGCAACGGAATCTTGCCACCACCCCCAGGCGCATCGATCACATACTGCGGCACGGCATATCCCGTCGTGTGGCCCCTGAGGCCCTGGATCATCTCCAAGCCTTTGGCGACACTGGTTCGGAAATGCGACGAACCCGTGATTGGATCGCACTGATAGAGATAATAAGGCTTCACGCGTCGCATCAGAAGACCGTGATAAAGACTCTTCAGAATCTCCACCTCGTCATTGATGCCCTTGAGCAGCACCGTCTGCGAACCGAGGGGGATGCCGGCGTCGGCCAGCCTCGCAGTCGACTCGGTGACTTCCGGTGTCAGTTCCTCGGGTCGGGTGAAGTGAATGCTCATCCACAAGGGGTGATGGCGCTTGAGCATCTTCACCAGCGCCTTGGTCACACGCTGGGGCAGCACAACCGGCACCTTCGTGCCGAGCCGCACGAATTCGACGTGCTTGATGGCCCGCAGGCGCCCAAGCAGATAGTCGAGCTTGTCATCGCCGATGGTCAACGGGTCGCCGCCCGAGATTAGCACGTCCCTGATTGCTGGATGCGCCTCGATATACTCCAGCGCCTTGTCCCACTGGGACTTGGAAAATGAGTACTCGCCCCCCGATTCCCCAACCATCCGCGAGCGTGTGCAATAGCGGCAGTAGGTTGAACAGGTGCCGGTAGAAAGAAACAGAACGCGGTCGGGATACCGGTGCACAAGGCCTGGAACGGCCGAATCATGGTCCTCGCCAAGCGGGTCATCGGCCTCGCCTGGGGTGCGCAAATACTCGGTGCCAACAGGAATATGGGTCCGTCGCAGCGCCTCCAGGGCGTTGTCGCGACTAAGCAGGCTTGCATAGTAAGGAGTGATGCCGACCGGCAGCGCACCCTTGTGTAGGCGGACGGCTTCGCGCTCCTCGTCCGACAGCGCGAAGACGCGCTCCAGCTCCTCGAGGGTGCGAACGCGCTTGCGCAACTGCCATCGCCAGTCGTTCCAGTCGTCGGCCGAGGCCTCCGGATAGAATCGCTTGCGGAAATCGCGCGCCTGATCGCTCACCGGGAACCGTTCGCGACGGCCGCGCGCGTCCCTCAGCGGGACGACGTTGCCCCCGGGAGACTTAAGCGTATCGATAAGATTGGACTTGAGGGACAGAGGAGCAGCCGTGGGGCTACTCGGAGGCTCGGCGATCTCGCCAGCAAGGAGTTTCATTTTCCTGCGCTCGTCTCCGCGTTCCGTTTGGACTGTCGGTGACCATTCACCGATTCTACGCCGCGATCGGAACCGCTGGATATTTGTTGGGACGATTCTGAATTTCAAGTGAAAGGTTGGCGGCCCGCATCAATTTTTGTGAGTCGTGGGCAATGGGCACGCAAAAAGTCACAGAGGAGTGGCGATGACCGCGACGAAAAACCCGTCCGTGCCCGCCGAATGCGGCGAGAGGGTGAGACTGGCATCCGAGTGATTCGCGGACAAGGTACCGCCCGTGACCTTGGCGGCGAACTCCCCAACTGGCAGCGCGCGCAAGTTCTGATGTTTGGAAAGCAATGCGGCGATCTGGTCGCTGTTCTCCTCCCGAAGCACCGAGCAGGTGACATAGACCAGCCGGCCCCCTGGCTTGAGCATGGGCAGGCAGCGCTCAAGGATCTCGCGCTGCTCTTCGATCCGCTTGGCCAGCTGTTCGGGCGTCAGCCGCCACTTGGTTTCGGGCCTCCGCCGCCAAACACCGGTGCCCGAACAGGGTGCATCAACCAACACGCAATCCATCCGCCCCAGGAGCGGCTCCAGCACCGGCCCTCGGGTGCCCAGTACCTGCACGTTGCGGGTGCCAGCGCGCTTTAGCCGGTCATGGATTGGCGCGAGCCGGTGCCGGTCGCTGTCGTGGGCGAAAACTTGACCCTTGTTCGCGAGAGCCGCCGCGATGGCCAGCGTCTTGCCACCACCGCCCGCGCAGAAGTCGAGGACCTGGGAGCCAGGACCGGCGGCCTCGACGGCGATCAGCGCTGCGAGTTGCGAACCTTCGTCCTGGACTTCGAACCAGCCCTTTTGGAAGGACGCCTCAGCCTGGACGTTGGGCGTGCGCCCCGCGCCGGTGGGCGCGGCTATGCGGACTCCGAGCGGTGAATGCGGCGCTGGCGTCGCGCCAAAGGTCGCAAGCGCCTTGAGCACCTTGTCGCGATTGGCCCTTAGGCTGTTGGCGCGAAGGTCAATCGGCGCGCGACTGGCCAGGGCGTGGCCTTCGGCCTCGGCAGCAGCGCCAAAGGCGGTCGCGAAGGCCGGCCACAGCCACTCGGGCACGTCGGCTCGGACGTGGGCCGGAGTGCCCGGCGACAGGCCACGGGTCAAACCTTCACTCTCTATTATAGAGAGAGGCGCGGGACCGTGGTCGGTACCCGAACATAATGCGGCAATCTGCTCGGTGGTCAGGCCCAGGGCCCTTGCCGCCCCGCCGATCACCAGCGTGCGAGGATCGTCGCTGCCCATACGGGAGGAAATCGAGAGTTTCTGGCGCAGCACATCATAGACCACATTGCCGATCGCCGCCCGGTCGGCCGAACCCGCAAAGCGATGCGCCCGACCCCATTCGTTCAATGCCTCGGCTGCCGGCCGGTGCTGGGCGAGAATGGTCGAGAGAACTTCGATTGCCGCTGAAAGCCGTCCACCTGGGGTCATGGTGGAGTGATTGCCTAGCTTTGCTGCCAGCCGCAAGGGGACATGATGGTCATTTTCAACGCATGTTGGAGATAGCTCTGACTGGCGGTGCGACAGCCGAAGATGAACATCGTGTCCCCACTGGCTCCGGAGCGAATGGGGACACGATGTTCATCTTCGGCGCGGCGGGGTAATGTGCAACGCGTCTCCGGCGTGTCGCCGAGGATGACTATCGTGCGCCCCTAGGAGTCTCCGCCCATGGAACTCGGCCTCTACTCCTTCGTCGAGACGCCGCCGGGGCCGCCAGAGACTCTGGCCGAACGCACGCGCGTCCGGCTCACCCACATGCTGGAGGAGGCGGAGCTTGCCGACCGCCTCGGGCTGGACGTGTTCGGGCTGGGCGAGCACCACCGGCCCGACTTTCTCATCTCGGCCCCGCCGATAGCGCTTGCCGCGATCGCCGCTCGGACCAAACGCATCCGTCTGACTTCGGCGGTCACCGTGCTGTCATCCGACGATCCGGTGCGTGTCTACCAGCAGTTCGCCACCCTCGATCAGCTCTCGAACGGGCGCGCCGAGATCATGGCCGGCCGCGGGTCGTTTATCGAGTCGTTCCCACTGTTTGGCTATCCGCTTGAACAATATGACGAGCTTTTTGCCGAGAAGCTTGAGCTTTTGCTCGCCATCCGTGCGCAAGAGAAGGTGAGTTGGTCCGGCGAGCTGCGGGCACCCCTTAGGGATCAGGGCATCTATCCACGCGCGCTGCAAGACCCGTTGCCGGTGTGGATCGCCGTTGGCGGCACGCCGCAGTCGGTGGCACGGGCGGGATACCTGGGGCTGCCGCTCGCCATCGCCATCATCGGCGGGCAGCCTGAGCGGTTTGCGCCGCTGACCAAGTTGTATCGCGAAGCCGCGCAGCAGGGCGGTCACGACCCGGCGACCTTGCCTGTCGGCATTAATGGCCACGGCTTCCTAGCCGACACCAGCGATGCGGCGGCCGACGTCTTTCTGCCGCCGCTAGTGGAGGCCATGAACCGGATCGGCAAGGAGCGCGGCTGGCCGCCTGGCACCCGCGCCCAGCACGAGTTGGGGCGCGATCTGCATGGGCATCTCTTGCTCGGCAGCCCGGATCAGGTGATCGAGAAAATCCTGTTCCAGCATTCATTCTTCCAGAACACCCGCTACCTCGTGCAGATGACCGTCGGGCCGGTACCGCATGACAAGGTGCTGCGCTCGATCGAGCTGTTCGCCACCAAGGTCGCGCCAGCCGTGCGGGCCGAAGTCGCGAGCCGGAACAAGAATAAGTAGCAGCGGCCCGGCTAGTTGCCGGCGGTCCGGCCGCCTGCTTGCAGCATGGCCTGTCTGCGCACAAGGCTCTCCGGTCGCCAGACCTTCTTGCGATCGTAATATTCCGTGAACGCTGGCGTGCCAGCCGGCAGCACCACCCAGGGTTGCTTTGACACTATATATATGTGCACATCCGGCGGAAACCTATCTGGCTCCTCAAGCGTCCCCACACGCACGAAATGGGCAAGGTCCCCGGCACCCGCATAGTTGCTCCAAAGCGCGATCCGGCATGAGGGGCACCGGGAGACCTTCTGGCCCTTGCCGCTTTGCGATGGAATCTGCACCGCCTCGGGTGTCCCCGACTGCAGCGTAACGCGATCGGCCTCGATCATGGCATTGAGGGCAAACGCCGTTCCGGTTTCGCGCTGGCACCAGCGGCAATGGCAGCAATGGACGATGAGCGGCTCGCTTGCCAACCGGAATTGCACCTGCCCACACGTACACCGGCCGATCATGCCTGGCGCCTCCAAATTCCACGCCGCCATGTTCAACAGTATCAAGCTTGTCGCAGTGGCGTCCAGCCTGGCGCGAATGTTAACCTTGGCCGCAAACGAGGGAGCTTGAATGAAAACCATCTCGCAACTCATCGCAGCTGAGCTCAACGCCGGTGTGCAGCAGGTCGAGACGGCGATCGCGCTGCTCGGTGAGGGGGCGACCGTGCCGTTCATCGCGCGTTATCGCAAGGAGAAGACGGGCGGGTTGGACGACACGCAGCTGCGCGCGCTGGAGGAGCGGTTCGGCTATCTCACCGAGCTTGCTGGCCGCCGGGACACGGTCCTCAAAACCATCAGCGAGCAAGGCAGGCTGACACCCGAATTGGAGCGTGCGATCAACTCCGCGGCAACCAAGGTCGAGTTGGAGGATTTGTACGCCCCCTTCAAACCCAAGCGCCGGACCAAGGCGCAGATCGCGCGCGAGGCAGGGCTGGAGCCCCTGGCCCTGTCGCTGCTGGCCGACCCAACGCTCGCTCCCAGGACTGCCGCAGCCAAATACGTGGACGCCGCGAAGGGCATCGCCGACGCTGGCGCCGCCTTGGAAGGCGCCCGGCACATCCTAGTCGAGCGGTTCGCCGAGGACCCCAAGCTCGTCGGCCCAATGCGTGAGCGGTTGTGGACCGCCGGCGTAATCGCCTCGAAGGTCGCCAAGGGCAAGGAGAAGGACGGCGAGAAATTTTCCGACTACTTCGATTTCTCGCAAACCCCGAAGGACCTACCCTCGCATCGCGTACTGGCGTTGCTGCGTGGTCGGAACGAGGGCGTGTTGCGGCTTGACATTGATCTTCCGATCCAAGAGGGCCGCCCGCATCCCGCCGCCACCGCCATCATGGCCGCCAACGGCATCGCCGAGCGCGGGCGTCCTGGTGATTCATGGCTGAGCGAAACCGCGTGGGCAGCCTGGAAGTCCAAGCTCGCCGGGCAGCTCGAATCCGATCTCCTTGCCCGCATGAAGGAGCGCGCCGAGGCCGAGGCCGTCCGCGTCTTTGCCGCCAACCTCAAGGACCTCCTGCTCGCCGCGCCGGCCGGCCCGCGTGTCACGATGGGGCTCGACCCCGGCATCCGCACCGGCGTCAAGGTCGCGGTGGTGGACGCCACCGGCAAGCTGGTGGCGACGGACACAGTGTACCCGCACGAACCGCGCCGCGACTGGAACGGGACGCTGGTAACGCTGGCACAGCTCGCGAAGAAAAACGGCGTGACGCTGATCGCCATCGGCAATGGCACGGCCAGCCGCGAGACCGACAAGCTGACCGGCGAGTTGATCGCCAAGATGCCCGAGCTGAAGATGACCAAGATCGTGGTGTCGGAGGCAGGCGCGTCCGTCTATTCGGCCTCTGTGCTGGCGGCCACGGAGTTCCCCGAGCTGGACGTGTCCTTGCGCGGGGCGGTTTCCATCGCCCGGCGTCTGCAGGACCCGCTGGCCGAACTGGTCAAGATTGACCCGAAGGCCATCGGTGTTGGGCAGTACCAGCACGATATCGATCAGGCCGGGCTGGCCCGCTCATTGGATGCGACGGTGGAGGATTGCGTCAATGCCGTGGGTGTGGATGTCAATACGGCTTCGGCACCGCTACTGGCTCGGGTGTCCGGCCTCAACCAGACGCTGGCTTCAAACATCGTTGCCTTCCGCGATGCGAACGGAGCGTTCAAGACGCGGACCAGCCTAAAGAAGGTGCCCCGACTTGGGCCAAAAGCATTCGAACAGGCGGCCGGGTTCCTGCGCATCGCGAACGGAGCCAATCCGCTTGACGGCTCTTCGGTCCATCCGGAGGCATATCCGCTGGTCGAGCGCATCGCCAAAACCACGGGCAAGCCGCTGAAGGCGATCATCGGCGACCGCGCGTTCCTCAAATCCATCCGCCCGGAGACCTTCGCCGACGCCGAGTTCGGCGTGCCTACGGTCACGGACATCCTCGCCGAGCTTGAAAAACCCGGCCGCGACCCGCGCCCCGAGTTCAAGACCGCGACGTTCGCTGAAGGCATCGAGGCGATCTCGGATTTAAAACTAGGAATGCAGCTCGAAGGCGTGGTCACCAACGTGACGGCGTTTGGCGCGTTCGTGGATGTCGGTGTGCATCAAGATGGTCTCGTCCACATCTCCGAGCTCGCCGACCGGTTCGTCAAGGACCCGCGCGAGGTGGTGAAGGCCGGCGACGTCGTGCGCGTGCGGGTGAAGGAGGTGGACCCCGCCCGCAAGCGGATCGCGCTCAGCATGAAGTCGGGCGGGGGCGGCGAACCTGAGCATCATGTGCCGCACGCGCCCATGGCCAAGGCCCATTTGTCGGCCGCCAGAACACTGAGGTCAGCGGTGCCGGAGGAGGGACCGCTCGGCGCAGCGCTCAAGCGCACGCAAGATAAGAAGTAGGGTCGATTTGCCCTCGCCACCTTCATCCTCCGGGACGCTCGCTTTGCTCGCGCCTCAGGATGAAGGTAGGTGGCGCCCCCTAACCCTCTCCCCCGGCAATAGGGGAGGAGAGGGGATTAAGTAGCCGTCTGCCCACCTGTCTGCCATTCGCGCGCGATGACTGCGATGGTAAAAATGTCCAGTGCGGTAAACGCCCCGAGCACCCAACTCCAGTGCAGTGACAGCCGATGCAGGGCATAGGCGACGAACAACGCGAAAAATACGATTGCGATGGGGTAGGCAATCTTGCGACCCATGAGCAGCAAGCTCGCAAGCGTCACCTTGGCAACGCCATGAAACAGAAGATAGAACGCCGCGAACATCTGCGTGCCATGACCAAAATTCGTGGCCCAATGCGCGAGCGCGTTGGCGACGACATCGCCCGGGTCATTGGAAAGCTCCGTGCGGGTGAGATAGTCGACCCAGCTGAGGATGGCCCCTGTCGGGATCAACGCCAGAGCCGAACCGCCTACGAGTTCGATCGCGCCATTGAGGCCCTTGAGAACGACGACCACATCGAACAACGTGTGCTGGGCGGACATCTTGGCGCGAGCATCAGGAACGGCAGGGGTGTCCATGTTGATCCAATTCGAGTTGTTGTGCCGTCGATTGACTTGCTGACTAGCCCAGGTGAGTGCGCTGCGGCAAGGCACTCCTGCCTTCGTACAGCCGAATCCCGCGGCTCGTTCGAAAGCCTAATAGAACTGCACCACTGACAATTCGGGAGCATAAGTCATGGCCCAAGTCCGCTACATCGTTTCTGATGTCTTGAAGTCTATCGCATTCTATACCGCCGATCTTGGCTTCAAGCTTGAGGAGCAATTTGGTCCGGCAATGGCGATCTTGAAGCGCAGCTACCTGAGGCTTTGGCTTGCGGGGCCGAGCGCATCGGCCTCCAAGTCGGACCAAGACCACCGGATCACATCTTTCTCCGCAGTTCAGTCTGAACGTCGAGACTTGGCACGGATGGTATTCGCGCGACGGGAGAATTCTGAAACCAGCACCTGCATACATCTCTTGGTTAGGGATGTGTTGTAAACTGTCGTGACCTCGAATGCGGCTCCCACCCACCATATTCCTCAGATGCACTCCGATCCAACTTCTACAGGCCCAGCCATAGACGGCCGAAAATCCGTCCGCCGGCGCGTGCTGAAGGGTGGTGTCATCGCATTCAACAACAGGCATTCGACGCTCAACTGCACTGTGCGTGATTTGTCCGACGGCGGCGCGCGGCTCCTCATCAGCGGGTCGGTCGCCGCACCAGACACATTTGAGTTGCTAATCGAACTTGATGGCTTGGAAGCCAGTTGTGCTGTCGTTGCGCGCTCTGCCGGTGAAGTTCGGGTCAAGTTCCTTTCGCCCCTGAGGGTGGTTCATGCACGCCGCGTGCAGACAGTTACTCCCGCGGTGCCAAGTGAGACCCCATCGCTGCGCCGCAAACCCCGACCGGGCGAGCCCATCTAGCCACTCGACCCTGGCTGCCCTATCGCCGGATGGCGCCAACAGGACGCGGCAAGACCGGCCACCTGCCGTGCTCGTGGTCGTGGCAAGAGCGCCGTTGTGGGCGATAGGCTGAAATGGGCAACTGCCGCCAGTGCCAAGGCAGTACCAGCATTGGCGACGGGTTGCTGATGCACTAAACGTTGAATGGGATGCCGGAATTCCCGCAAGGAGCACCCATGCCCAAATCGACAACGGATCTCCAACTGGAGAGCAATGCCAAATTTGCCGCGGGCCAGGCGATCCACAACGCCAGCTATGTCGGCAAGCGACCAATTCAGCCTGCCAAGCGCCTGGCCGTCGTTGCCTGCATGGACGCGCGCCTCGATGTCGAGGACCTGCTGGGACTGCAAACGGGCGACGCACACATCATTCGCAATGCCGGTGGCGTCGTGAATGACGATGTGATTCGCTGCCTGATCATTTCGCACCATCTGCTCAACACCAACGAGATCATTCTCATCCATCACACTCGCTGCGGAATGCTTGCCTTCACCGATGACCTGCTGAGAGCCGGTCTCGAGGGCGATCCGGCCGCAGAAAAGCTGCTTGGGCAGGCGACTGGCCGCGCCTTTGTTAGCGCCAAGACCAGCGCCTCGACACCCCACGCTTTCCATGCATTCCGTGGGCAGATCGAGCCGCTTGATGCTCCACGAAACGAAAACAACATCGAGCGCCTCGGCTGGGATGTGAGGCGGGGCATGGCGGCGGTCCTCAGCCACCCCTGGATTCCGACCAAGGGGCCGGATGCGATGACCGTGCGCGGATTCATCTATGACGTGGACACCGGTAAGCTTGAGGAAGTGAGCTATCCCGGCCCAAAGGGGTCCTTCGGCTGACCTATCAACCCGGGAGCTGACGAGTCATCGGCTGCCGGCAAACTCCTCAGCTGCCTGCTTCAACTCCGAGTCCGGAAATTCGGGTGTGCCATAGGTGCGGAACAGTTCCAGTACGCGGCCCATCTCGGCCTTGTCGAGCAGGCGCGGAGTCCCTGCCTGACAGACGCGGCTGTACATCGCGGCCAGCGTTTCGACCTCGACTGCCAGGCCGAGCGCCTTGTCGAGGTTGGTTCCCAGGCAAATGAGCCCATGATTGGCGAGCAGGCAGGCCCGCCGTCCCGCCAGTGCCTTCAACGCGTTATCGGAAAGCGCCTGCGTGCCGAACGTCGCGTAGCTCGCGCATCGGATACTGTCGCCACCGGCCACCGCCACCATATAGTGGAATGCCGGGATCGGTTTACGCAGGCAGGCGAGCACTGTTGTGAACAACGAGTGGGTATGAAGCACGACAGAGACGTCGGGGCGGGCCTTCAATATATCGCGGTGGAAGCGCCACTCCACACTTGGCCGGCGCGGCCCGTACCATTGGCCCGAATAGTCCATGACGGGTACATCCTGGGGCCGCATCAGATTGTAGGGCACGCCCGAAGGCGTAACAAGGAAGCTGCCATCGTCGAGCCTGGCGGAAATATTGCCCGACGTGCCCTGATTGAGGCCAAGGGCGTTCATGCGCCGGCAGGTATCGATGATCTCGGCCGCCAGGTCCAGGTGTGAACGCACATGCGTCTGCTTTCGGCTAGGTGGCATTGATGTCTCGCTTCACTTACTCGCGCCGCCGCCATCGCGATAGAATGTCCGCTCCGCCCATTTCTCTGCGCGGCCGCCAGCGACCAATAAGACGAAAACGAGCGTCAAGCCAACGATCACTTCGGTCCAAGCGCCCAGTCCGCACAACACGCCGAAGCCTGCCGCCAACCAGATCACCGCCGCCGTGGTCAATCCGTGAACCTCGCCTTCGGTGTTGCCCCGCACGATAACGCCAGCACCGATGAAACCCACGCCGGTCATAACGCCCTGGATGACACGGCTAAGATTGTCAAAGCCGAGTTGATTTGGACTCATCCCGCCTGCCGACATAACCAAAAGGGCCGCGCCAAGGCTGACGACGCCGATGGTGCGGACGCCCGCAGCCTTCTTGTGCAGGTCGCGGTTGAGACCCAATGCGCCCCCGACAGCAAACGCGGCAATCAGGCGAACAACGATGTCGGTAGTGGTCATGGAGTGATCTTATTGGTGGCGATGCTCGCCGGCAATGCCAAGACTCCGCTAAGCTGAGCGGCGGCAGACCAACAGGAGGCGACAATGGCCGGCAGGCTTCAAGGCAAGGTAGCGCTGATCTCGGGAGGTGCGACGGGCATGGGCGGGGCAGCTTCACGGCTTTTTGCGGCCGAAGGGGCTTCAGTCGGGATCGTGGATCGAAACGAGGGGGCTGGTCTGGTCCTCGTCGAGGAAATCCGCAAGGCTGGCGGAACAGCAGTGTTCGCGCAGGCCGACGTGTCACGGGCGAGCGAAGTGACTAGAGCTGTCGAATCGATCGGCGCGGCCCTCGGCACCATCGGGATACTGTTCAATCACGCCGGTACGATCATCATCAAACCATTCCTGGAGACAACCGAGGAGGACTATGACCGGCTGATGGACGTCAATGTCAGAAGCATGTTCCTCATGACCAAGGCGGTGCTGCCACAGATGATCGCGGCAGGCGGAGGCGCCATCGTCTGCACCTCGTCAATCTCGGGGATCGTCGCGACACCGATGGAGGTGCTGTACTCGACCACCAAAGGCGCCTGCCACATGTTCGCGCGCGCCATCGCTGTCGATTTCCGGGACAAGGGCATTCGCTGCAACGCGGTCTGCCCTGGATTTGTGCGGACGCCGCATGGCCTGCGCGAGGTGAAGGAACTGACCGCGCTCGGCGTGGATATGTCGGACGCGGCGTTGGCGGCGTCGCAAGGCCGCATCTGCGAGCCGGAGGAAGTCGCCCGCGCGGCACTGTTCCTGGCCAGCGACGAGGCGAGCTTCATCAACGGCGCCCACCTGTTCGTGGACAACGGGTTTACGGCGGTGTGAGACTTCGGCCTTTTGAATTTGCGTGCATGGGATGCCTGATGCTGACCAGCGAACGCCTAGTTCCGAAATCGAAACGCCGCCACACCGCCTTCACGCCCTGTACACGACTGATCCTAACGAGCCTGGCATTGCGCATCCTCACCTCTTTCTAGGCCAACGCAGTCCGCAAATTCTCCGACACCTTGTCCAGGAACCCGGTCGTCGACAGCCACGCCTGCCGGTCGCCAACCAGCAGCGCCAGGTCCTTTGTCATAAAGCCGGCCTCGACCGTCGCCACGCACACCTTTTCCAGCGTCGTGGCAAACCGTGCCAGCTCGGCGTTGCCGTCCAGCTTGGCCCGGTGCGCCAGCCCGCGCGACCAGGCGAAGATCGAGGCGATCGAGTTGGTTGAGGTCTCCTTACCCGCCTGATGCTCGCGGAAGTGGCGGGTCACCGTGCCGTGCGCTGCCTCAGCCTCCATGGTCTTGCCGTCCGGGGTCAGCAGCACCGAGGTCATCAGGCCCAAGGAACCGAAGCCCTGTGCGACCGTGTCCGACTGCACGTCGCCGTCGTAGTTCTTGCAGGCCCACACATAACCTCCCGACCACTTCATGGCGCTCGCCACCATGTCATCGATCAGTCGGTGCTCGTAGGTCAGCTTGCGCTTGACAAACTCTGGCTTGAACTCGGCGTCGAACACCTCCTGGAACAGGTCCTTGAAGCGCCCGTCATAGGCCTTCAAGATCGTGTTCTTGGTCGAGAGATAGACGGGATAGTTTCGCGCCAGGCCATAGTTGAACGACGAGCGCGCGAATTCGCGGATCGAGTCGTCCAGATTGTACATGGCCATCGCCACGCCCGAGCCTGGCGCATCGAACACGTCCCTCTCGATGACCTTGCCGTCCTCGCCGACAAACTTGATCGTCAGCTTGCCCTTGCCGGGAAAGCGGAAGTCGGTGGCGCGATACTGGTCGCCAAAGGCGTGGCGGCCGATGATGATCGGTTGCGTCCAGCCGGGCACGAGCCGTGGCACGTTCTTGCAGATGATCGGCTCGCGGAAGATGACTCCGCCGAGGATATTGCGGATAGTGCCATTGGGCGACTTCCACATCTGCTTTAGGTTGAACTCTTTGACCCTTGCCTCGTCCGGAGTGATGGTCGCGCATTTGACGCCGACGCCGTGCTTCTTGATGGCGTTGGCCGCGTCCACTGTCACCTGGTCGCCGGTGGCCTCGCGGTGCTCCATGCCGAGGTCGTAGTAGTCCAGCTTCACATCCAGATAGGGATGGATCAGCTTGTCCTTGATCAGCTGCCAGATGATGCGCGTCATCTCATCGCCATCAAGTTCGACGACAGGGTTGGCGACCTTGATCTTCTGCATGGGGCGTCCTTTGGCGGCAAATCGGATGGATGCTACGGCGAACCTAGCCGTGGGCCGCGGGCACCGCAACCGGTCCGGCGGGCCAGCCGCGCTCGGTCCAGAGCATGATGGCCAGAGCCAATCCGGCCATCATCACGAAACCCGTCACCACCGGCAACACCGTGCCATCGAACGCACGCCCCAATGCAGTGCCGAGCGGCAGGCTGATGAGCAGCGTCAGGCCCGAGGTCATCGACGACGCCATGCCGGCGATATGACCGAGCGGCTCCATGATTATGGCGTTGAGGTTGCCGAACAGTATTCCGATAAAGAAGAACATCGGCAGCAGGAACGCCATCCACAGAGTGAGCGGGGGGATGCCGGAATAAGCCCGGGCGACAGGCAGGAACAGGAGGGACACGGCAGTCATTCCACCGCAGCCGAGGCACGCGAGGCGGTGCATTCCGAGATGCTCGACCAACCTTCCATTGCAAAACATCGCGACGCCAATCGTGGCCGCGCAGCTCGAATAGTAGAGCGCGAAGGTTGCGCCAGTCTTGTAGACCTCCTGGAAAATCTGCTGGGAGGTGTTGAGATAGCCGAAAAAGGCACCCAGGAAAAGGCCGCTCGCCACCGAATATCCGACGGCGCTGCGGGAGCGGAGGATTTCGGCGAGCGCGGACATCAGCCGGGTTGGCGACAACGCCATGCGGCGCTCGGGCGCAAGTGTCTCGGGCTGGCGCAGTGCGAACCAGATCGAGGCGGGAAACCCGAGCACGAAGAACATCACGAAAATCCAGCGCCAGTGCCCCACCAGCAGGATGCCTTGCCCGAGCAGCGGGGCAATCACCGGCACCAGGATGAATACCGAACCCATGAACGACATGACGCGAGCCATCGGCGCGCCGACATAGAGATCGCGAACGAGGGCAGTGCTTACTGTCGCGGGCATCGAGGCTCCCGTCCCTTGCAGCACACGGGCTGCCAGCATGACCGGGAAGGATTGTGCGAGCATCGCGATGAAAGTACCCAGCAGATAGAGCGCCAGCCCGGAATAAATGGCAGGCTTGCGCCCGATGGCGTCCGAGAGCGGCCCAGCGACGGTCTGGCCGATGGTGATGCCAACAAACATGCTCGCGATGATCAGCTGCACGTCGTTGGGGGCGGCCACATGCAGGTCGCGGCCCATTTGTGACAGCGCCGGCATCATCGCGTCGATGCACAAGGCATCGAGCGCGGTCAGTAGCCCCATCAACGGGATGAATTCGGCTAGGGCGAGCGGCTTGATCGGTCTCGCCGCGGATACACTTGTCACGGCCGCGCCTCAGCCGCGCTGGCCTGCCCGCGCTCGGCCCACAGCGTCGTTGCCAGCGCGATACTGCCCAAGACCGCGAAACCGGCGACGACCGGCAGCACGGTCCCATCAAAGGCGCGGCCGATAATCAGACCCAGCGGCATGGCGATGGCGAGCCGCATCGAGGTGACGACGGCCGAAGCGACGCCCGCGATGTGCCCCAGCGACTGCATGGACAAGCCGTTGAGATTGCCCAGCACCGCGCCGAAGCAGAAGAACGTCGGGAACAGGAAGCCGAGCATCGCCCAGAGTGGCGGCTTGCCTCCGGCCGCCAGCACATAGGCCAGGAAGGCAAGCGACAGTCCTGAAATGCCGATGAACGCGAGGTTGGTCAGCCGCCTCATTCCAAAGCGCATCACCAGCGTGCCGTTCAAGATCATCGAGAGGCCGACGGCGGCGGCCAGCGAGCCGAAGTAGAACGGGAAAGCGGCTCCGACGCCGTACAGGTCCTGGAACAACTGTTGCGAGGAAGAGAGATAGCCCAGCAACGCGCCGAACATGATACCGGCTGCGGTCGAATAGGCCATGGCGGCGCGGTTGCTCACGACCTCGCGAGCCGCGGATAGGATCGGACCGATCTTGAACGGCGTGCGCTTGTCGATGTCGAGTGTCTCGGGTTGCCGCAGCGCCGTCCACACGCAGACCAGCGAGGCGACAATACAATAGGCGACAAAGATCAGCCGCCAGCTGCCAAACAGCAGCACGGTCTGACCCATCAGCGGGGCGACGATGGGGACCAGGATGAATACCGACATCACGAAGGACATGATGCGGCCCATGGCGTCGCCGACATAGAGATCGCGTACGAGGGCGATGGAAACCGTGCCAGGGATCGACGCACCGAACCCCTGCAGCACCCGCCCTGCCAGTAGCACCGGAAACGAGGCCGCCGTGGCGCAGATGATGGTGCCGGCGAGATAAACAAGGAGGCCGAAGATGATGGCCCATTTTCGCCCGTAGCTGTCCGAAAGCGGGCCGCCGAGCAGGCCGCCAAAGATCATGCCGCCGAAAATGCTGGAAATGACGAGTTGCGGATCGTTGGCCGAGGCGACGTGCAGATCGCGCCCGATCAGGCCCAGCGCCGGCAACATGGCATCGATGCTCATGGCCCCGACGGCGGTCATGGCCGCCATCAGCGGGATGAACTCGGCTGCGGACAACATGCCGGAGGGTTTAAGTTTGTGGGACGGGTCGTTGGTCATCGCCAGGAGTTACGGGAGGGGCGGCGCGCGGTCAACGATTTGGATAGCGCCAAGGCCTCGGCTATAGCTCAGCCATGACCGACCGATCCCACCCCGGCTTCATCCAAACAGTCAACGGCGAGCCCGCGCTCGTTGGCACAGCAGTCACTGTCCGCGCCGTCATCAAGGCCGCCTATGACGGCGACGTGACAGCCGCCGCAGCTCTGGCCAGTCCGCCGTTTCCGCGTGAAACCATCGAGGCCGCTGTCGACTTCTGCGCTGGCCGCTCCTGCGACACCCTCGGCGCCCATTGCCAGGGCTGCCGCTTGCGCCAGCAACACGATGGCGTGCTGACCTTCGACGACTACTGCCGCCAATATGAGCGCATCCTCCTCGAGGATTCTGGCGTTTCGATCACAGGTGGGGGCACAGGCACTTTGCGTACCGCCTCGCTCGCCGCGCTCGCGTCAAGCTGGGTCGCCGAGGAAGTCTGGTTCCTGGCCCGCCGGGTACATCGCCGGTTGCTCAAGCAATCCGAACCTCGTCCCAAGCGAATGATGCAAGGGCCTTCGCTCGGCGAGGCGCCAGCCATCGTGCTGGTCGGTCCTCAGATGGCCGATAACATCGGCATGGTTGCCCGCGCCATGGCTAATTTTGGTCTGGAAGAGCTGCGCCTGGTCGCTCCGCGTGACGGCTGGCCCAACGAGAAGGCGCGGGCGGCGGCATCTGGCGCCAACCACATCGTTGATGGCGCGACCGCCCATATCGACACGCGCGGCGCTATCGGAGACCTGAACTGGATTTGCGCCACCACTGCCCGCCAGCGGCAAATGCGAAAGCCGGTCCTCACCCCCGAGCAGGCTGCCACCGAAATGGCGAGGCGGATCGAAGCGGGCGAGCGAGTAGGGGTGCTGTTCGGCGCCGAACGACAGGGCCTCGAAAATGACGATGTGGCGCTCGCCGACGCGGTGGTGATGGCCCCGGTCGATCCGCGTTTTGCCTCGCTCAATCTCGCCCAAGCTGTGTTGTTGATGTCTTACGAGTGGATGCGGGCCTGCGATCGCGGAACGCTCGGCCGCGTGACTACCTACGAAACGCCACTGGAGGCTGGTCTCAACCTGCGCGGCAACCCACCCGCGACCAAGGATGAGATGATTGGCTTGTTCGAACATCTGGAGCGCGAACTCGATGCCGGCGGCTTTCTCAAACCACCGGAAAAGCGCCCAATGATGGTGCGCAATATCCGTACAATGCTGGAGCGAATGCAGGCGACCGAGCAGGAGGTCCGCACCTTGCGCGGCATTATAGCCTCACTCACAGGCGTCGCCCGCCGGATCGAGCCCAAGCCATAGTTCCGCCCGGATTTGGGGTTTGTCCGATGCTCCTTTCCAGAGATGGCTGGGCTGGCGACACAGAATGGGGCTGGATTCATGTCGATGAGGGCATTGAAGATACTGGGGCGGCTAGTGCGCGTGGGGATGCTTGGCGGGCTGGTTCTCGCCGGCCGCGCGGCTGGCGCCGAGGAATTGAACGACAAGACGGTTGGCTGGTTGACGGAGCATGCCTTCGGGATGCTTCCGGACAGGTTCACCACCGCCGAGCAAAAGGTGATCAAGGTCGACCGGGCAAAGCCGGACGAATATTTGATCCCGGTAGATGCGGCCCGAGAAGTAATCAAGATCGCCTACAATTCCGCGCGGGCGCAAATCTGTCACATGATGGATAAGCAGAGCGACAACTACCAGGCGCTGGTCAAGCATGAGCAAGACGCCAAGAAGTGGAGCGACAAGCAGCTGCTCTATATCCGCGTGCTGCACACCTTCGTGGTTCAACTCAGCGTCGGTACGATCAAGATTACCCAGATGGGCGACAACCAGAAGGTCGAGGTCGTGCCGACGACCGAGGCTCTCAACAAGGTGAAGCCCTGCAATGACGATGAAAAAAAGAGCCTGACCGAGAAGATCGACGCCTACATCAAGGGTTGAGCCGGCAAGCTGGTTGACTTTGAGCGATTTTCTGATGATAAACCTCTCGCGCGGGCCGTTGGGTCCGCGTTTCGTTTGCGTGCCTGTGGACACAGGGTTCTGACACCCTGCGCTCCTGTCGGTGGTTCCGCCCCAAGCGGCTCCGCAGAGGAAGGCCCGCCTCACTGCCAGACCTGACAGCTATTTTTTTCGGAGTTCCGACCATGACAAAGCGCGTCAGCGCCAAATACAAGATCGACCGTCGCCTCGGTGAAAACCTATGGGGCCGGCCGAAAAGCCCGATCAACAAGCGCGAATACGGCCCCGGCCAGCACGGCCAGCGGCGCCGCGGCAAGATCACCGATTACGGCACCCAGCTCAAAGCCAAGCAGAAGCTGAAGGGTTACTACGCCTCGATCGGCGAGCGCCAGTTCAAGGCCATTTACCATGAAGCCGCGCGCCTGAAGGGCGACACTTCCGAGCATATGGTGGGCCTGCTTGAATGCCGCTTGGACGCCATCATCTACCGCGCCAAATTCGTGCCAACAGTCTATTCGGCCCGCCAATTCGTGAACCACGGCCACATCAGGGTCAACGGCAAGCGCGTCAATATTCCGAGCTACCGCTGCAAGATCGGCGACATGATCGAGGTTAAAGAGAGCTCGCGGCAGTTGCCCATGGTCATCGATGCCGCCCAAAGTGGCGAACGCAACGTGCCCGACTACATCGAGGTCGACCACAACAAGCACACGGCCAAGTTCGTGCGCGTGCCAGCATTCTCCGAAATCCCTTATGCCGCCCACATGGAGCCGCATCTGGTGGTGGAGTTCTATTCGCGTTAGACGAGATGCCATTTGCAGATGCCAGCCGCGAGCCCGACCTTAAAGGTTCGGGCTCGCCCGTTTGCCGACTGCGCTGGACCGCTCGTTTCGCTAGCCAATGTCGGCTGGATGATGCCGATGCGGGTGCATAGCGTCAGGAACCCCGCCCTGCTCCAAGCCCCCTGTCTCCAACCACTGTCGTGTGGAGGCAGCGGCACGCTCAATCAATTCGGCGCTGCGGGAGAAATCATACGCTGACCCCGCCAGCGGGCAGAGGGGCGGAACGATGGATACCCGCATTTGCGGACCAACGAGTTGCAGATCGCTGAGCAATTGCCGGGCGATCAACAATGTCACGGCATGCAGCGCATGAGCAATCGCCCCGCGCGGCGGAGACTGCAGGGCACAGGCAAAGCCAGTTGGCAAAACGACAGCGCGGGTCGCGCCGAGGTCGGCCGCGACCTTGATGGGTGTGTTGCTGGCGACAGCACCGTCAGTAAGATAGCGGTCCTTGTGCAGTACGGGCGCAAATGCGGCTGGGATCGCGCAGCTCGCGATGATCGCTTCAGCTGCTGGTCCGTCGCTCATCACGACTGCCTCGCCAGTAAGAAAATCGCTCGCCACGACATGGATCGGCAATTTTGCGCGATCCAACAGCGCACCGGGCAAATGGGTGCCCAAAAGCCGGCGAAGACCGGCGGTCTCGATGCCGAATTCGCCGCGGAACGCCATATTCGTGAGTGTTCCAAGGCCCACCGGAAAGACGTCGCGCCGCGACAACCTGCACCAGATATCGGCCAATCGATCAACGCCTGCGAGATCGGGAAAGAACGCGAAATACGCCCCGTTCATCGCACCGACTGACGATCCCACGATGAAATCAGGGGCAATAGCTCGTTCAAGCAGCGCCCGAAGCATTCCTACATGCATGGCGCCGAAGCTGCCACCGCCAGCGATGACGAAGGCGGTACGATGCGAGAGCATTAATCATTCCTTGATCGCGATTTGCGACTGCTCGCAGTGTACGACGGGCGCAGTTGAAATCGCAGTCAATTCAACGCGACGCTCGCGTGCGGCAGCGCTGGATCGCCCAATACACCCAAACTGGCGCGCTGTACCGTTCTGGCCGGTCTGCTCGCTCCGTGGATTGGATGTCAGCCACCGCAATTGGCGCTCAGCCTTTGCCGTACGCCGGTCCGACCCCATCTCACCCGCGTCAAGGACGCCATTTACTTTCGAGCGCGCTGGGTCTCAAATGGGCCGTAACGAGGCTGACATAATTTAGGGAGGACGGGCGGGTTGATTGTGCGCGGGCGGCCCTCGGGCAGCGCGCTGTTTCAAGTCGCGTCCACGGAACCATGACTTTGACGACTCCGCTCCTCGACCAGATCAAGTTTCCGGCTGACCTGCGCAAGCTCGTCGACAGCCAGCTTCCCCAGCTCGCCAACGAATTGCGCCAAGAGATGATCGATGCTGTGTCGGTCACCGGCGGCCATCTCGGCGCCGGGCTCGGGGTTGTCGAACTGACTGTCGCCTTGCACCATGTTTTTAATACGCCAGATGATCGGCTGGTCTGGGACGTCGGCCACCAGTCCTATCCGCACAAGATCCTCACCGGCCGCCGCGATCGCATTCGAACTTTGCGCCAACCTGGTGGGCTCTCAGGCTTCACCAAGCGGGACGAAAGCCCATACGATCCGTTCGGAGCGGCTCATTCCTCAACCTCGATTTCCGCTGCCCTGGGCATGGCGGTAGCCCGCGACCAGGCAGGCCGCGACAACCACGTCATCGCGGTGATTGGCGATGGTGCCCTCAGTGCAGGCATGGCCTATGAGGCGATGAACAATGCGGGAGCGATGGACAGCCGGCTCATCGTCATCCTAAACGACAATGATATGTCGATTGCCCGGCCGGTGGGCGCCATTTCGTCCTATCTGGCCCGCATCACATCGAGCAAGTCGTACTTCCGGCTGCGCAACATCGGTCGTCAGCTCGCCAAGTTGCTGCCGAAAAATTGGGAGCGCCGCGCCGCGCGGGCCGAAGAGTACACCCGCCGCCTGTGGCAGGGCGGTGCACTGTTCGAGGAACTTGGCTTCTACTATGTCGGTCCAATCGATGGCCATGACCTCGGCCAACTGCTGCCGGTGCTGCGCAATGTGCGCGATGCCCGCAATGGCCCGATCCTGGTGCATGTCGTCACCCACAAGGGCAAGGGGTACCCGCCAGCCGAGAATTCGGCCGACAAGTATCACGGCGTCAATCGTTTTAACGTCATCACTGGTACGCAGGAGAAACCCAAGCCGAATGCGCCAAGCTACACGCGGGTTTTCGCTGACAGCTTGATCAAGGAGGCACGCAAGGACAAGGCTATTGTCGCGATCACAGCCGCGATGCCGGACGGCACGGGCCTCGACAAGTTCGCGGAGGAATTTCCGAGCCGCATGTTTGATGTCGGCATTGCCGAGCAACATGCGGTGACTTTCGCGGCTGGCCTTGCGACTGAAGGCCTGAAGCCATTTGCGGCGATCTACTCAACTTTTCTGCAGCGCGGCTACGATCAGGTGGTCCACGACGTGGCAATCCAGTCGTTGCCGGTGCGCTTTGCCATCGACCGTGCCGGACTGGTTGGCGCCGATGGACCCACCCATGCCGGTTCGTTTGATTTGGCCTATCTGAGCTGCTTGCCGGGTTTCACTCTGATGGCCGCCGCCGATGAAGCCGAACTGGTGCATATGATTGCGACCGCGCGTTCAATCGATGACGGTCCATCTGCCGTGCGCTACCCACGCGGCGAGGGCATCGGCATCGAGCTGCCAGAGGAGGGCGTGCCTCTCTCCATCGGCAAGGGCCGGATCGTTCGCGAGGGTGGCGCAGTGGCGCTTCTTTCGTTGGGTGCAAGGCTCAACGAATGCCTGAAAGCAGCTGATCAACTTCAGGGCTTTGGGCTGTTGGCCACGGTTGCGGACGCCCGATTTGCCAAGCCGCTGGACAAGGAGCTCATCCGGCAACTGGCGGCACACCATGAGGTTCTGGTGACGGTCGAGGAGGGCGCGGCCGGCGGGTTCGGTGCGCATGTGCTGCACTTGCTGGCGGCCGAGGGTCTTCTGGATCGTGGCTTGAAAGTGCGTACCCTAACACTGCCCGACGTCTTCATGGATCAGGGCAAGCCCGATATCATGTACGCGCGCGCTGGATTGACAGCCCAAGGGATCGTGCAGACCGTGTTCGCGGCACTTGGGCGCGAGACTGTACCGGCGATTGCACCACAACGAGCCTGATTTTGGGCTTCTCCCCGCTTCGGAACCGCGCCCGAATTCCGTTCTGATTGTTGCGCTGCGATAACCGCGCCGTCGCGAAGGCATCCCTTGACTCTCGATGCTGCCCAGCAACAGACTTGTTGTGTCGGTGCCTTTGCCATGTTGGCGATCGAGCGAAATCAATTCCAGGGAGCAAACAAATGAGTGCCGGGAAGAAACCCTTGTTTTTGAGGAAGATGGTCGTGTTTGGTGTGGCTAGCATGTGCGGGCTGACCAGCGCCTACGCCCAAGAAGTCAAAAGCGCGACCAAATATGGCGATCTATCAGTCGTCACTCAGGATTTGCTCAATCGTGCAGCAGGCGACGGAAATAATTTTCTGCACACGAATGGTAACTATTGGCAGTCACGCTTCTATCCCAACCGCCAGATAAATACTGGCAATGTCGGCAAGCTGCGGCCGGCCTGGATGTTCCAGATGGCGGTGACCGAGTCGCTCGAGACGACGCCAATCGTTGTCGGCGGCATCATGTATGTGACGACCTCGTTCGATCACGTGTATGCGCTCGATGCGCGCACCGGCGAGGAGATTTGGCACTATAAGCATAAGATGGGTCCGATCACGACCTATTGCTGCGGCCCCAACAACCGTGGCGTTGCGGTCTATGGCGACAAGGTCTATCTCGGCACGCTCGATGCCAAGCTGGTTGCGCTCGATGCCAAGACCGGCAAGCCCGCCTGGGATGTGCAGATCGCCGACCCTGAGAAGGGCTATTCGGAAACGATGGCTCCGACTGCCGTCAACGGCAAGATCCTGATTGGCACCAATGGCGGCGAATACGGCATCCGCGGCTTCGTCAAGGCATTCGATGCCAAGGACGGCAAGCTGTTATGGACCTTCAACACGATCCCCGAAGACACCAAGGGCGTCTGGGCCGAGAAGGATGCCACGGGCCGCGACATGCACCGTGACATCGCGGCCGAGAAAAAGGCCTACGCCGCCAATGGCGACCCGTTTAAGTCGCTAGGCGGCGGTGTTTGGCAGAACCCCGCAGTCGATCTGGCTGCCAAACGAATTTATTTCGTGGTCGGCAATCCGTCGCCCGATCTCGACGGCGCCATCCGGCCCGGCGACAACCTGTACACGGACAGCATGGTTTCGCTGGACTTGGACACCGGCAAATATGTCTGCCACTTCCAATACATTGCCCACGACGTTTGGGACCTGGATGCCGTCTCGCCGACCGTGATCGCCATGGTGAAGAACGACAAGGGCGAAAGTGTCAAGGGCGTGCTTCACGCTGGCAAGACCGGGCACGTTTACGTGCACGATGCCTCCAATTGCAACCTGATCCGTTTCAGCGAGGCCATGGTGCCGCAGGAGAATATGTGGGTGCTGCCAACCAAGGACGGCGCGCGCATGTTGCCTGGTGCCAATGGCGGCGTCGAATGGTCGCCCATGGCGATCGATGCCGATCTGAGTTTGGCCTACGCGATGAACCTGCATCAGCCGATGACCTACCACGTCCAGAACTCTGCCTATCCTGGCGGCAAGCTCTGGCTCGGCGGCGCCTTCAAGGTAATCCCGGCAGAAGAGCAATGGGGCAACGTGACCGCGGTTGATTACAACACCGGCAAGATCCGTTGGCAGGTCAAGACTCCGCAACCGATGATCGGCGGCATCCTTGCGACGGCCGGGGGGCTCGTGTTCACCGGCGAGGGCAATGGTCAGTTCAAGGCCTACGACTCGGAAACAGGTGCAACGCTTTGGAAGTTCCAGGCTGGCGCCGGCGTCAACGCTCCGCCATCATCCTATAGCGTCGATGGCAAGCAGTATATCGTGGTCGGCGCGGGCGGCAACACCCAGCTGGACTACAAGCGCGGCAACACCATTGTCGCCTTCTCGCTCGCCGAGTAGCTAACGCCTGACTTGTGACCAACTGAGGCGGGCCCAGACCATCGGACCCGCCTCAAGCATGTGACGAGCCCGCTGTCATCCCGAGGCGCTTGAATATGACGTCCGCCATTTGTCGTCTGGCTATCCTCGCATCGGCGATCTGCTGTCAAAGCCTACCTGCCCTAGCCGACAGCATTGACGAGAAAGCAGCGGCCTGCGCAGCTTGCCACGGTGAGAAGGGGGTGCCCGTCGACCCTAAATTTCCCATCATCTGGGGGCAGCACGCCGGTTATATATTGATCCAGTTGCGCGACATGAAGGCCGGGCGGCGCAAGAACGACGTCATGGCCCCAATTGTCGAGCAAATGTCTGACGCCGATATGCTGGCGCTGGCCGAATACTTCGATGCCCAGAATTGGCCGCCCACTGACTATTCATCCAGCGATGCAGATCAGACTGTCGGCCAACGGGTGAATGTTGCAGGACAATGCACGCAATGCCATCTTGGGGGTTTTCTAGGCAACAGCGCCATTCCTCGCCTGGCCGGTCAGACCGTCGAGTACTTGACCAAGACCACTCACGACTTCAAGACCCGTGAGCGAGCCAACAATGCCGACATGTCGAACCTGATGGTGTCCTACAGCGACGAGGACATTGCAGCCATGTCGCGCTATTTGGCAGGGCAGTAGTCAGTGGGCGACCTGTTAAGGGGCCGCTAGCAACGCCTTGATCGTCTCGCTCGATGCCAAATCCAAAGCGGTCTTGCCGTCTGTTCCAGCGGCTGCCCGGTCCGCGCCGCGCTTTACCAGGAGCGTCACCACAGCGTCGTGGCCGAGTTCGGCGGCCGTCATCAGCGCGGTTCGTCCCCGATCGTCGCGCTCGTTGAGCCGCGCGCCGTGCTCCAACAGCAGTGTTACGGTGGCGACGGCATCGACCTCCGGCACATCATCGGCATAGCCGGCGGCCCACATCAGCGCGGTAAGCTTGTTCGCGTACACGCCGTTGCTATCGACACCGGACTTCAGCAACCGCTCGACCACACCTTTGAAGCCGCGAGTCGCGGCATATAGGATGGCAGGCTTGCCGGTACTGTCGGCGATGTTCGGATTGGCTCCCCGAGCCAGTAACAGTGCGACGATCTTCTCGTTGCCGTTGAACGCGGCCGCCGCAAGCGGGGTCACCTCCGACCGTCCCGCGACGGCGACATCGGCGCGAAGGTCTAGTAGTGCTTTCACCATTTCCGGCTTGTTACTTTCGGCCGCCAGGAACAAGGGGGTCGCGCCATGCAGATCCCGCTCATTGATGCCGGCACCGTGGCCGACCAGCAGCCTTGCAACGTCCACTTCGCCAGCGCTCGCGGCATGGTGGAGGGCGGTGTCGCCGGTGCGACGGCGCATCAGCGCCGAGCCCCCGTCATCCAAAAGTGTCCGCACAAGAGCCGTGCAGCCCTTGTCGGAGGCCGAAAAAATAAGCGCGTTCAGTTCCAGCTCGATCAACTTGGGCTTCGACTGGGCGTACTGTGTGCTCAAAGCCTGGCATTCCAGTGGATTGGCGATTGCCGCATTCGTGGTCAACGCGACCAAGCCGGCCAAAGCGGCGCAAGGTGCAACAGTCTTCATTGACCTAAAAAACAACCGATCCTCCCTGGCCTTGCGAACGGCCCGATGCCCAGCTTAGACTTTAGACTGCGACCGCACGAAGTTGGCAATCAATTCCCTTGAAGGAGAGCTAATGACTTGGCATCACGGCAAATTCCGGCGAGCCCTAATGCTTGCCGGGTTTGCGCTAGTGTTGCCGAGCCTGCAAGCGGCAGCCAAGAACAGTGGCCTGATCTATGTCACCAACGAAAAGAGCAGCACCCTCACGGTTCTCAACCTCGCCAACGAGGTCATTAAGTCAGTCAAAACCTGTGCCCGGCCGCGCGGAATGCACACAAGCCTGGATCGGACCGAACTGATCATCGCTTGCGGCGACGATGACACAATCGCCGTCTACGACATCGCCACACTCAAGCTGATGCGGCGCTTCCGCGACATCAAGGATCCCGAGACCTTCGCGCTACACCCAGACGGCAGGCACATATACATCTCCAACGAGGATGACTCCGAAGCCAGCGTCCTTGACCTCGACAGCGGCGAGTTGACCGGTCACTTTCCAACTGGCGCCGAACCTGAGGGTGTGCTGATGACCGCCGACGGCGCCCGGGTGTTTGTGGCTTCCGAGGCCGCGAACCTTGTTCATGTCATCGATGTGGGCAAGGGTGAGGTCATCAAGAGCATTCTTACCGACACAAGGCCGCGACGGTTCGCTATGGCACCAGGCGAAAAGGAGCTCTGGGTGTCGGCCGAGATCGGGGGCGTGGTCGACATATTCGATACTGTCACCTATCAGCAAACCGGCCGAATCGCGTTTCTGCCGCCGGGAATGCTTCGCGAGCAGGTCACTCCGGTGGATCTCCTGATCACCAAGGACGGGAGCCGGGCCTATGTCTCCCTCGGTAGGGCCAACCATGTGGCGGTGGTCGATGTCGGCAAGCGGACTGTGCTGGACTATATACTCGTTGGCCAGCGTCCGTGGGGGTTGCAGCTGACCGCGGACGAGAGTCGGCTTTATGTTGCTAACGGATTGTCCGACGACATTACGATCATCGACACCGCGACCAACAGACCTATCGTTTCGGTGCCGGTGGGCCAGGTGCCCTATGGGATCATCATTGATGATCATTAGGCACACGGGCCTGGTCGCGGTGATGGCCGTGCTCCTGCTCGGTATCGGTGGCGCGGCGGCGGACGAACCCGAGAGCGTGACGATTGGCTATGTCGACCGCGCCGGCGATCCGGCCCATGCGCCCGGGCACAGCTATGAAGGCCTCCACCCCAAATTCAGCCCCTCGCCCTATCCAGGAGCCGAGCTGGCCGTGGTGGATGCCAAGCTCGCCGGGCAGGCTGCTGGCATGGCATTCGCGCTCGAGCACGTCACACTGAAGGAGGGTGACGATGCGAGCGCCGCTATCCGCCAACTCGCTCAAGACAGGCACGTCTCGGCGATCTTAATCGACCTGCCCCTGGATGAGACCGAAGCCGCGGCCAGGTCGCTCACCGATCAGCCACTGGCGCTGATCAACGCCCGACACCGGACCACTGCCTTGCGGCTTACGACCTGCCGTTCGCACCTGTTTCATACCATTCCTTCCTGGGACATGCTGGAAGACGCGCTTGCCCAGGCTCTAGCCAAACGCGGTTGGAGGCGCGTGCTGGTGATCGACAGCGATGACCCCGAGGATAAAGCCGTCTCGGCTGCTTTCCAGGCTTCGGCGGCCAAATTCGGCCTGAGCGTGGTTGGCCCGAAGGCCTTCGCCCCTGGCACCGATCCGCGTGACCGCGACCGCAACAATCCGAGGCTGATCACCAGCGAAGGCGACTATGACGTCGTATATATCGCCGATCACGATGGCGACTTCGCACGGGCATTGGCTTATAACACGTTTCTGGCGCGCCCGGTCGTTGGCGCGTCCGGTCTGGTGCCGACTGCGTGGCATCCCTACTGGGAACGTCAGGGCGCACCACAACTCAATCATCGCTTCGTCAGGGCGACAGGCCGTCCGATGTCTGAGGTTGATTGGTCGACTTGGGCTGCCGTCCGGGCCATTATCGAAGCTGAAATCCGCAGCAAGGCACGCAACGCCCGGGACCTGCTGCCCGCGCTTCTGGATCCTGGTCTAACGCTGGAACTCTACAAGGGTAACGCCGGCTCGTTCCGGACTTGGAACCGGCAGCTGCGCCAGCCGATCTTGCTAGCCACCGAATCGGCCGTGGTCGGGTTTGCGCCGGTGGAGGGAATGCTGCACCAGACCAACACGCTTGATACACTCGGGTTGGACGAACCTGAGTTTCATTGCCCTTGAGCCCCCACCGGCGGCTGTGGTTTGTTTTTCGCATTCCGCCAAGGCTAGGTTATAGGTAGACCGCAATCGCCCATCGGTCCGCTGCGACTACGCAGGAAGATGATCGAGGGTGTGAGGGAGGAAAGAAGAATGTCAGTTGCAAGTGCCGCGGCAGGTTCGTCTGCCAACAACATTGGCTGGCTCAGCAAAACCATGACCGTGGCAAGGCCAGGCTACAACCGTTGGCTGGTGCCGCCTGCCGCCCTCGCAATCCACCTTTGCATCGGCATGGCCTATGGCTTCAGCGTGTTCTGGCTGCCGCTGTCGCGGGCCATAGGCATCGCCAAATCAGTCGATTGCGCGAAGGATTCCACCCTCCTCAACGCGCTTTTCACGGTAACCTGCGACTGGAAGCAAGCCGACCTCGGCTGGATGTACACGCTGTTCTTCGTTTTCCTCGGCTGCTCGGCCGCGCTGTGGGGCGGCTGGTTGGAACGGGAGGGACCGCGCAAGGCGGGTGTCGTGGCGGCGCTCTGCTGGTGCGGCGGCCTGCTGATTTCAGCGCTTGGCGTCTATGTCCATCAGCTTTGGCTGATGTGGCTCGGATCGGGCGTAATCGGCGGCATTGGGCTTGGACTCGGTTACATCTCGCCGGTGTCGACTCTGGTGAAGTGGTTTCCCGATCGGCGCGGCATGGCGACCGGCATGGCTATCATGGGCTTTGGCGGAGGCGCTATGGTTGGTTCGCCTTTGGCCACCCAACTCATGGGCATCTTCAAGTCGTCGACACAGGTCGGCGTCTGGCAGGCCTTCGTTGTGATGGCTGCGGTCTACTTCGTTTTCATGATGGTTGGCGCGCTGAGCTACCGGGTGCCACCCGCCGGCTGGCGCCCCAAAGGCTGGACTCCGCCACCCGAGAACGCGACCACGATGATCACGCAACACAATGTTGATCTGTCGAACGCGCACAAGACTCCACAGTTTTGGCTCATCTGGGCCGTGCTATGCTTAAATGTATCGGCCGGAATCGGCATAATCGGTGCGGCATCGCCGATGCTCCAGGAGACTTTCGGCGGACGGCTGTTTGGCCACCCCGAAGTTGGATTTGCTCAGTTCACCGACGCCCAAAAAACCATGGCCGCGGCAGTGGGGACCAGCTTTGTCGGTTTGTTCTCGTTGTTCAACATTGCAGGACGTTTTTTCTGGGCGTCGCTATCGGACTTCATCGGCCGCAAGACCACCTATTTCATCTTCTTTGTCTTGGGCCTGGCCTGCTATGCTATTATCCCGTCATTTGCCGCGGTCAGCAGTCTGGGCCTGTTCGTCGCCGCCTTCTGCATCATCGCCTCCATGTATGGTGGCGGCTTTGCGACCATCCCGGCCTATCTCGCCGATATGTTCGGCACTCAGTTCGTCGGCGCCATTCATGGCCGCCTACTGACGGCCTGGTCGGTCGCCGGTATCATCGGCCCCCAGATCGTCAACTATCTGCACGATGGCCGCAAGGCAGCCGGAGTTCCATTCGAGCACATCTACGATTACACGATGTATGTGTTGGCGACGCTGCTGGTTGCCGGCTTCATTGCCAACCTGCTTATAAGGCCCGTTGCCGCCAAGTGGCAGATGAGCGAGGCCGACATGGCGAGTGCCAAGGCGAAATCGGCATCGGCTGTGCAGGGCGGTTCGTTCGGCATTGACCGGGGTCGGCTCGACGGCGAGACGGCATTGGCCTGGGCGGTGGTGCTCGTCCCGATGGCATGGGGAGTTTGGATCATCCTCACCAAACTGGCAGTACTGTTCCAGTAGCCGCGACCGGTGACGAGTGCCCTGCCCACGATTCAGATCAGACACACAGCCATGGCTCATTTCATGGCCGGCATGATGGTTCGCGCACCCAGCCGCCGATCTTTGGGAGCCTTTTCAGTGACTAATTTCGCCTCGCTCTCTAAGATTTGAATGCGAACGCATAGATTATCATAAGGCCGCCCTGGTTCCCTGTGCCAATCTCAGCTCAGCCCGGAATAAAGTCATCGGGCAGGCGTTCACCACTGCTGATGGCTCCACTCGAATGGAGCCAAATGCATGTTGGCGGACGGCACTTAGGCGCGTGAATTGGCAAGTCGACGAGGAGCATGAGATGAAGGTCTTTAGTGTTTCGAGAATCGCCGGTGCGATGGCATTGGTAGGGGCAGTAGGGGTAGCGGCGCTGGCGTTCGCCGACAATTTCGATCCGATCAAGGAGCGACGTGCTCTAATGAAGCAGGACGGTCAAACCTCGAAGGTGCTGTTTGACATGGCGCAAGGGACGACACCGTTCGATGCGGCGAAGGCCGCCGAAGCCGCGACCACGATGAGCAAGCTGGGTCACACATTCGCGACCGAGTTCGACAAATACTTCCCCGACAGCTCCAAGACCGGCGACACTAAGGCTGCCCCAGCCATTTGGGACAACAAGGATGAGGTCAAGAAGCTCTTTGTGTCGCTTGAAACCGACGCCAAGGCTTCGGCCGATGCCGCGGCCAAGGGGGTCGATGCATTCAAAGCAACGTTCGCCAAGCTCGGAAGCAACTGCAAGGGATGCCACGAGAAATACAAACTGCAATAGGTCCAATCTTGCGCGGCCTCGCAACAGCCAAGAGCTGAGGCGAGGCCGCCATAGGTTCCCAACACTGAAGGTCGCCCAGTTGGATCGGTCGCTGTCAGAACGCAAGAATGCCGTCGCTGCGGAGGCCCCGCGCCTTATGCGTTATGCCTGTGCTCTGCTGGGCGACCGGCGCGAGGCAGAGGACCTGGTTCACGATTGCATCGTGCGGGCGCTGGCGAACCTGTCGAGCTGGCGGGAAGACGACAATCCGCGAAGGTGGCTTTTTGCCATCCTGCATAATGTCCACATCGACAGAATTCGGGCACGTTCCCGCCGCCCGCAAACGATGCCGCTTGAGGACAAACACGACGGAATCGGCGCGATAAGGCAAAGCGACGACGTGACGTCGGCTGAGATTGAGAGGGCGTTGGCGAAGCTTCCTCTGGAACAGCGGCAATGTGTTCTGCTGATTGGCCTTGAGGGCGCCGGCTATGCCGAGGCCGCCGAAATGCTTGGCGTGCCCGTGGGCACCGTGATGTCGCGGCTGTCGCGTGGCCGCGAAAGGCTGCGCGAGCTATTGGGCCGGACGAGCGAGCGCCCGGGTCTGCGGAGGATAAAATGATCAACCCCCACCCGATTGGCGAACTCGAGATCAACGCCCTTGTTGATGGTGAATTGACCGGCGAGGCCGCCGACGATGCTAGGCGTGCCATCGAAGACGATGAAGGCCTTGAGGCAGTTGCCATTTGGGGCGACACGCTGAATAGGCGTCTTCACTCGGCTTTTGACGGCGTGTTGGCTCGGCCAATGCCCACGCGCACGTCTGGGCTTTTGCAGCAGAGATCGGGCTACCGGTTCCCATCCGGCGCTCGCCGGCTTGCGGCGGCGGCGGCAATCGCGGCGATCGCTGCGGGCATTGGGTATTTCGCTGGAACGGCAGACTTGGCTATGAGCACGGTGCCAGCGCACTTTGCCCAATTGGCGCTTGGTGCGCATCAGGTTTACGCCAGTGAGGTCCGCCATCCGGTGGAGGTAGCAGGCGCGGACCAGCTGCACCTCGGCCAATGGCTGAGCAAGCGGCTGGACGTCGATTTCGCGGTTCCCGATATCAAGGATACTGGGTTCGTGTTGCTCGGCGGTCGTCTGCTGGCCGAGGGTGAGCGCCCGGCCGCGCTGTTGATGTATGAGGACGCTACAGGGCACCGCATCACACTCTACATCGAGAAGTCGTCGCCTGCGGGCGGGACGGCCCTGCGCTACACCTCGAATGGACCGCTCGCCGCCTACTACTGGATCGACAGCCCGTTGGCTTGTGCCATCAGCGGCGACCTCGCCAGCGACCAGCTCAAGGCCGTGGCGCAACGTGTGTACACGGAGCTGGAAAAGAGTTGACCCGTCACAGACTGGGGTCGATTTGTATCGTCAGTATGCTTACATAAACGCCGGCGATGATGTGGTTGCCGACTGCAAGATGCACATTAGAAATGCTGATGGTGCCCGAGGTAGCGCCAGCGGCCGCGGTGTTCTTGGCCGTTGACAACACGGAGGGGGTTGTTGCCAGTCCCGTCGTGGTGATCGTGGCCGTCGCCGAACCGAAAGTCGCCGTCGCCGTCCAGTTGATGAAATTGTCGAATCCGGGCCGGGCCGTACCAAGCGGCACCGTCTGCAGGGAATTGCCGGACAGCTGCACCCGCGTCGGCGCCGTACACTGTGCGTTGACGATGCTGGTGCTCTGGGTGCTTCCGGCGTTCGGCAAGCCGTTTGTGATAGCTGAATTGAAGTTCATGCTGGTGAGCCCAGGCACTGGCAAATTGCAGACGCCGATCACAGTCGCGGTGACTGGGAAAAGCACGGTCCTGGGGTTAGGCTGCAGGCCGCCCGTGTTGTCATACACCTGCAATGAAATAGTATTGTCAGCATATGAGCCGGTGGCCACGACCTGCAACAGGGGCGCCGAAACGACAACGTTGACGACCACTGTCGCGCCGCTCCCAACATTGTTGATATCCAAGCGCTGAGCTGTTGTCGGAGTGCCGGTCGTATACACCAGCGAGTTGCCGCCGGTACTCTTGACTGTATAGGTCAGGTTCGACGCGCCCGATGTCATGAACGGTGACAGCGTGGTGGCCAGGAAGGTGAGAGAGAAGCTGCAGGTCGCAGCGCCCCGATTCAAGATCGACACCACAGCTGTGACGCTTGGTGCTGTCCCGGCCCATGGGTTGTAGTTGCCGATTGCAGCCGAGGTGGTGATGGTGACGGTCGGCCGCCGCGAACACACGGCCTCGGCCGGCAAGCTGCCGAGCAGAGTCACGATGGTGCCCGTTATAGCGGCCCAAATGCGTATTGTCGCCAAGGCTTGCCTAGTCATCCGGGTCCCCCCACAGCAGTCAATGTTCCAGCTCTGAACAGACCGTTCGTGCCCGCCGGAATGTCGATGGCAAAGCGCGCCGGCCCCTCTCGGCCGGCCATCTCGATTACCCAGCGGCCGGGCGCCAGGCCATCGGCGCCAAAACGGCCAGAAGCGTTGGTGAAAACCGCGACCTGATGCGCCGGTTCCCCTTCAAGTGTGGCGGTGCCTGTCTCCAGGGCGATTGGCTGGCCATCGGCGCCCATCAGCGTTCCATAGGCGGAAATCGAGTGGGCTGAGCCTACTTCCAGCGCGTAACCGGATCGATAGTCTGCCTTGAGGTCAAAGGTTCCCTGGCCAAGGCTGTAGCCCAACGGCAGGTCGGCGACATCGACGGACAGGCTCGTGGGCGTGTAGGCTCCAATGTCGCCAACAAGGGCTGGGCCAAGGCTGTCGGCGTATCCGCGCAGGTTGCCGGTATCGCCGACTGCAATGTCCTTGCCGGCCAAACTCCCATGTGGATAGACGATGGCGAAGGCATCGCCGCGAACCGGCGCGCCAAACGCAAATTTTCCATCGGCGAAGGCAATCGCGGTGCCGGCGGTCAGCGTCGTGCGCTGGATCCCAGTACTCGATCCCCCACCAGCGAACGTGCCATCGTCATAGCCCGCCAATTGTGAGACGCGCGCCTCGAAGCGGTTGCCCCGGTAGCCCACCGAGGCCCCGGCTGTTCCCGAGGCTTGCAGATTGCTGTGATCGACTTGGACGCTAGCATCCCAATGATTGGCGCCCGAGCGCGCATCCGTGCTGGCCAAAATTGTCGCCTCGCGATTGGCACTGTCATAGCTGGCCTCGATGTTGGAATGCTGGTCAGGCCGTAAGGTCAGGCGGAAGGCAGCATGGAACTCGGCAGTCCGTCTGGCGGGATCGAGATACGAATCATTGCCGTAGCCAACTGTGAGGCTGCCATTCATCCAGCTGTTGAGCGCAGCTGACAGCGCCATGTCGAGACCATACCGGTCATCGGCGAAAGTGTAGGGCGCCGTGGCGTTGGCTGATGCGCCAGACCCGATGGCGTAGTGACCAGAAAGATTGAAGGCGATGGTTTCGGTCAGTGGCGCGCTATAGAAGCCATTGAACCGCCAGGAGTAGTCATAAATGGGATAGAACACGCCCGTGGCGGTAGCGAGATACTCGCCCGGCGTGTGATAGCGGCTCGAGCGGTAGTCGGCACCGAACGCGAGCGTCTCGCGGCCACTGTGGCTGCCGCGCAGGACAATCCGCGCATTCGGGAGCGACCAGTTGGCGTTGGCCGCAAAGCCCGCGCCCAGCCGCCCGACGCTCGCCGCCGTCCCAAGTGTCACAAACCCCACCGGCAAGCCTGCAAGCAGCCGGCCGCCGGTTTCGGCCACGTCATTGTCGGCCTGCGCTTGGATTTCGCCGGTCAGCGCATTGTTCAGACCCTGACGATAGAACGCAGTGCCGGTAAGATATGTGCTGCGGTATACTCGCTCGTTGTCGCTGAGATAGGACGGCACACCCGCCGAGAGAGCCCACTCTGACGTGCCAGGCGCCAGCAGGGTGCCGTCGAAAACCGTGTTGAAGGTTTGCGAGTGGTGCTGACCGGTATCGTCGGTAATTTCAAGTGTGACTTCGTTGCTGCCGGACTGCAGCGGAATGTCCTTGAGGTTGTAGGGACCAGGCGCCAAGTGCATGTGCCGCACAACTGCTCCGTTTACGATAACGTCCACGTCGGACGGCCGATCGAGGCGGAACGCCGAGCCGCCGGAGGGGCCCAGATTTTCGCCCGGCGCCAGTTTACGCGAAGAATGCTCGAGGCTTAAGCCAAGGGTGTCGGTGGCGTTCTGGAAGTCGGTGCCAAGGGGTTCGGTGTCACCCAATTCAAGCCGCGTACGATCCTCCGGGAGATCAAAGATCGCTCGGGTGTAGGCGCGCTTGAAGCCTGCCGCCTGGTCCTTGAGGCAGTAGGCGCCGCGTGGACAGATGAAGGGTTCGGCAGCGCTCTTGTATCCCCAGTCGGCCGCGAGCACGACCTGGGAGATCCTTAGCACCGGTTGCACATCGAAGGTCAACGCCGACTGATCCGTGATGGCGGTGTTGCCCCAGGTGTGGTCGAGACTGGTGCCGAAATTAACAAAGCCGGAAACGAGCGCTGGCCGCACCGTGGCCGCCCTCGCAGCGTTATCGGCAATTGACTCGCTGCGCAGCGACAGATCGCTGGCGGCACGGTCCGGCCCACGAGGCTGATAGGCGAGCGTAAGTTGGCTGGGGTCGAACTTGACATCGAAGCCGGCGGCTACAAGGGCTTGCGGGCTGAAATTACCGTTCTCATCGGGCACGGCCGACAGCCGGGCAGCTGCGGCGGCGTCGAGCAGCGGGCCGAGCCTGCTGAGCAGGGCAGCCTTGGGAATAGCGACGCTGTCATCGGGCTCGACGGCCACCACAATGTCGCCCAGCACCACGCCGCCCGCTGTAAGCGGCACCGGGATGGTCACGACCTTGCCAGTGGCGTTAAGCGCTGTAGGGATGGACTTAGCATATTCCTGGGCTTTAGTCGGGGCCTGGCCCGCCATGAGCAAGAGCAGCCAGAACGCAAACAAGGCACGGCCTTCGCCCCCAATTAATGAGGGCCATCCAATCCGAATGTTGGCGGCTGCCTGTGACATCGACCATTTCCATAAGACCTCAACACAACGCTTACCCACAGCTTGATCGCTTGAACAATCGGCGCCAACCTATTGCCTTTGCTGGTAGTCCAGGCTGGCCTCGAACGTTGTTGTGCCGCTCGGCAATTCGTCGGGCAGAATGAATTTGCGCTGCTTGCCAGGCTGCACCAGGCCGATGCCGATGCTCTGCGCGATTTCGCTCGGCTGATAGGTCTTGCTCCAGCTGCCTGCCCTCAGGCGCAAAACCGTCAGTTCCAACATTCCGTGAACGTTAGAATTATCCGCGACCGTGATGGTGGGATGCCGCTTGCCCTGTTTGTCGGTAGCGACCCCAGTCGAAACGAGTTTGAGGTCGGGTTGCCCCTGGGGCGGCGCAACGTCGATGACGATGCCAAATGAGAATGCCAATTGCACGCCGCTCCGGCCTTTGGGTATTTTGACCGGCACTTCCGCGACCGCAAGCATGTAGGTTTGACTCCTGGCCAAATTCGGCTCACCCACCCACTGCACCCGGAACACTTGCGAGCCACCGGCCGGGATCATGGCCTGGGGCGGGAACACCAAAAATTCATCGCCAGCAGCAACCGCTTTGACGGTGCCATTCTCGTCGAGCTCGAGCCGCTTCAGCGTCGTTTCGACCGGCAGCGGCGCCGGACTTGAATTGGTGACCGTGAATTGCGAGCGGCCTGATGAGCCGACCGAGGTCATCTCGATGTGCAGGGGTGAGACGGACATGGCCACGGCGGACCCAGCCGCAAGACACATCAGCATTGTGGTAACGAACATGAGGATCGATTTTGAGACCATCTTGGATGCTCCAGCTTCAAGAACGTTTGTGGAAGTGCCGGCCGGCACCACGCGATGGGCACCGGCCGGCCAAGTTTGCGCACACTTAGGTGTGCGGTGTGAACGTCAGCGTCAGAACGTCGGCATAGTTGCCGATCACCAGGGAGTTAGCCGAGGTGCTCGGTGTCACGGTCACAGAGAGCGCCTGAGTGGCGCTGGCGCCGACTGTCGAGGTCGTGCCTGTCGCTGATGCGCCGGCGGTGCCGTTAGTGACTGGCAGGGTTACTGTCGAGCCAGTGCCGCCGGCGTAGGTAGCCGTCGCTGAGTAGTCGATCCGGTTTGAGAAACCGGTCGCGCTACCAGCGGTCGTCAAGCCGCCATTTGTCGATACCAACGACAAGATGACGTTCTCGTTGCAAGCCACCTGACCAATACCGGTGACAGTGATGGCAGACGTGTTCGGAAAGCCGTCAGCGAGAACCGGCACTGTCGCCGATACCGCTGCAGGCGTTGCCGATCCACCGACCGTGCAATAGCCCGGAACGGTGGCGCTCAAGTTGATAACCTGGGATGCCGCCTGGGCATTGCTGACCAAGCATCCAAGCATCGTCATTGCCGCGATCGCGGCGAATACTCTTACTTTCTGCATAACTTCCCACTCCTCAATTGCGGGCTCCTGGGCCGCGACCCGTAGAGAGCCCTTGCCTCAATTACCTCTCCACCAGGGACGCTCTCACCCCTGGCGCAGTACGCGACTCATGCTGGTCGGCAGCGCGGCCTCTCGCCCCGCCGTCAGCAAGCTCGGAAATGTCATCGCTGGCCCGGCGGTTGCCGCCGGGGCTTGGCGCAATCAACGCACGTTGCAACAGCCATCCCGACGCGACGGCGCCGGTAACGAAACGCGCAAGGACATCCCTCGTCACGAGGACGAGCGGGATTGTCTGGCGGATATAGCTGTAACGTCATGACTGGAGCGGCCGGGGCGCCTCCACCCCGCCGAACAAGCCGTCGCAACCGGCCCCACCGATGGGGCGCGTTGATTCAATTGCTCCCCATCATCGGGAGTAAGGGGATTCGGTTACCGGGCCGTTAATTCAACCGGCAGGTGCAAGTACGAAAGCCTTCGCCACTTGCCAGAAGGACGGCACGCCAGCAGAAGCGAATTGTTTCGCCCAGGCCGGATCTTCGATGCGCTATAAATCGCTGACCGGGCTCTCCCTTACACCAAACACGACGCCCCAAGTCCCCTCCTCCAATCGCTCGTTCATCTCAGCGCAGCGAGCGTTGAGGTCGTGGAATTTCAAGGCGATGGGCTGGCATCGTTTCTCGCGTCGTGCCGCCGCAAGCCGGGTGTCCTCTCGCAACCCGCAAGTTTGGTACGCGCGCGCAAGACGGCAGTCTCAAGGCAGCGCGGGCAAGGGCCTAAGGAGCAATCGGCGGCTCGCCGGACCATGCCCGGGAAATTACGGCGCGAACGCCGGCGCGTTCCAGCGGTCGTGGGTTCCAATAGGGGTTGGCGAGCGCGAGATCCGTCGCCTTGTCGATGCCGCTCTCTGGCATCCCAAGTTCCCGCAGTGATCGCTTGGCCCCGACGGTGCCGGCAAGGTCATAGAGTCCTTGTGCCGCATCGGAAGCACCGAGCGCACGGGCGACGGCAACCATCGCTTCGGGAGCGGCGGGCGCGACATAGGCGACGGCTTGCGGCAGAACCACAGCATGCGTCTCGGCGTGCGGCAGATCGAATGAGCCGCCAAGCGTGTGGCAAAGCTTATGATGAAGCGCCATGCCGACCGAACCCAGGCACATTCCGCAAAGCCAGGCACCGTAAAGTGCATTGATCCGGGCCTCGCGATCCTGGGGCGCACGGGCAATCACCGGCAGCGCCATGGCCAACGCGCGAATGCCGCTTTCCGCCAATAGCGACATCACCGGATTGCGATCCTGCGCATAAAGCCCTTCGACTGCATGGGCGATGGCGTTGATGCCGGAAGGGCCCGATATGTCCGGCGGCAAGCTCAGGGTCAGCTCGGCATCATAGATCACAGTCTCGGGCAGAACCTTCAGGTTGCGGATCGTGGTTTTGGCACCATCCTTGGTCTCCCCGAGTATCGGCGTCATCTCGGACCCGGCATAGGTTGTCGGCACCACGATTTGTGGCAGATCGGTACGCAGGGCTATGGCCTTGCCCAGACCGGTGGTGGACCCTCCACCGATGGCCAGCGTACCATCGGCTCCCAGCCTGGTTACCGTTGCCAACGCCCGCTCGGTGACATCAACCGGTGTGTGCCTGACCGCATCGGCAAACACGCCGGCGGCTTTGCTGCCAAGCAGATCGGCGGTTCGCTCGGCGTTGATCTTTTGTCGCCGAGTTGCGAGCACCAGGACGCGCTTGATGCCCAACCGATCGATTTCGGCCTCAAGCTGGCGTACCGCGCCAAAGCCGAAAATCACCCGAGCCGGCAGACCATTGTAGACAAACGAAGACATGAGGGCACCCCGCTTACCCGCCCGCTGGGTAATTCGGGCTTTCGCGGGTGATGGTCACATCATGGGGGTGGCTCTCGCGCAGGCTGGCTGCTGAAATGCGGATGAAATCGGCCTTTCTTTGGAATTCTGCGATGGTTGGAGCACCAGTGTATCCCATTGCCGCGCGCAAACCGCCAACCAGTTGATGCAGCACGAAACCGGCCGGACCCTTATAGGGCACCTGGCCTTCGATGCCCTCCGGCACCAATTTCAGACTGTCCCGAACTTCTGCCTGGAAGTACCGGTCGGCCGAGCCGCGCGCCATGGCTCCGACCGAACCCATGCCGCGATAGGCCTTGTAGGACCGGCCCTGATAGAGGAACACTTCGCCCGGACTCTCGTCGGTGCCAGCCAACAGCGAGCCGATCATGGCGCAGGACGCACCTGCTGCGATCGCCTTGGCGAGGTCGCCCGAAACCTTGATGCCGCCATCGGCGATCACCGGCACGCCAGCCTTCTCCGCCGCTTCGGCAGCTTCCATGATGGCGGTGAGCTGGGGCACGCCTACGCCAGCGACAATCCGCGTGGTGCAGATCGAGCCCGGCCCGATGCCGATCTTGACGGCATCCGCGCCTGCATCGATCAGCGCCTTGGTGCCATCGGCGGTTGCAACATTTCCTGCCACCACTTGCACGCGGTTGGTCATCCGCCGGATGCGTTCGACCGCCGACAGCACGCGCGAGGAATGCCCGTGCGCGGTGTCAACCACAAGCAGATCAACGCCTGCATCGATCAGCCGCTCGGAGCGTGCGAAACCCTCATCGCCCACGGTGGTTGCCGCCGCCACACGCAGCCGCCCGGCGCTGTCCTTGACTGCGTGCGGATGAGCGCGGGTCTTCTCGATGTCCTTGACGGTGATGAGGCCAACGCAATGGTGATCATCGTCCACGACCAGCAACTTTTCTATCCTGTGCTGATGCAGTAGCCTCTTGGCTTCGTCGGCGCCGACTCCTTCCCTGACTGTGATGAGCTCGCGCGTCATCAATTCGGAGACCGACTGGCTGGTATCACTGGCAAAGCGCACATCGCGATTGGTCAAGATGCCAACGAGCTTGCCGTGGCCCTTACCGCTCTTGCTTGGCTCCACCACCGGAATGCCAGAAATCTTGTGCTCGACCATCAAGGCAAGCGCGTCGGCGAGAGTGGCCGCCGGGGAAATGGTCACCGGGTTGACGACCATGCCACTCTCGAACTTCTTGACCTGGGCGACCTGATTCGCTTGCTCCTCCGGACTGAGATTGCGGTGAATAACGCCCATCCCGCCAGCCTGGGCCATCGCTATGGCAAGCCGGGCCTCTGTAACGGTATCCATTGCCGAGGAGAGGATTGGGATATTGAGCGCGATCTCGCGCGTCACTTTCGTGCGGGTGTCGGCCTCGCCCGGAAGCACACTGGAGGCGCCGGGGCGCAGCAGCACGTCGTCAAATGTTAGGGCCAACGCGGAATCGAGTGCGCGCAACCGTTTCGCCATGATCCGGTCTCCTGACGTTTTGCGATGTGAATGGACTCATGTCGGTGCATAGCACCGGCGCGTGCCGCGGGAAAGCCGGTGGGGCATTTTGGCCAACCGCGGAAACTGGGCCAATGCTGCCGGCTACTCGGTGAAGGAACCCTTGTCGGCGCCGGCGTGGCAGGCGATGCAATTGGCCGCCGACTTGATCGGTGTGGCCTTGATTTTCGTCAGGTTCACTTCACCGTGGCGCCCTAGCCACCAGGGCAACGCGGTGATCCGCTCCGGGGTATCGCCGGCCTTTACGCCGCGCAACACCCGCAAATCCCTCTTGCCATCCGGCGCATCGGCGGCATTGGCCAGAAGATAGGCCAGGATGTCGATCCGCGTGGCTTCCTCAAGCGCGGCACTATCGCCGAAATGGTTCTCAAGATGGGACATCAGCGCGTCCCAAGAACGCTGCGGCAGCAGCTGCGGCGGATAGACCATGTGACAGGTGCCGCACTCCTTCAGCGTCGTTGCATCCTCGATCCTGGGTACGGTCATCGCCGAGGCCGCGCTGAACCAGGTGACGATCAGAGCCCCAGCGCCGATAGCCGCCGCGCCGGTCTTGGTCTTGCGAGTATTCATGGTTTTCTCCGCCCCGCGTTTATAACCCAGCGCCATATTGCTGAGCCATGCGGTTGCGCCTAGTTACAAACTCGACAACTTGCCGTAACGGGATGGGAAAAGCGGCAACGGCCCCCAAAGTGGAACCCAAATGGTCATCGACCCCCCCGACCCCTGGCCACGCCCAGCCGTCAGTTCGGCAATCTTTCGCGGCGAGCAGCTGCTGCTGGTACTGCGCGCCCGGCCCCCTTACGCCGGCCGCTGGAGCCTGCCGGGCGGGCGGATCAAGCCGGGCGAGGGAGCGCGTGAGGCCGCGCTGCGGGAACTCTTCGAGGAGACCGGAGTGACCGCGCAAATCTCCGGCCTCGCCGAAATTGTCGATGTTATCCACACGCCCAAGGGCGTGCTGTCGACTCACTATGTCATCAGCGTCTTTTTCGGTACTTGGCTCGCCGGCGAGCCGTTGGCCGCGAGCGATGCCGCCGATGCCCGTTTCGTGCCACTGCGCGAGCTCGCGGACCTTTCCATGACCGAGGGAGCGGCTAGTGTCATCGCAAAGGCTTGGCGACTTGCCAGTTGCGCTGTCGTCGCGCCATGAACACTCAGTCCGCCCAGCAAAATTCAGGTCCGGAGCCTCGATTGCGTTTTCTTCGTGTCACAATCCTTGCGTTGACCCTGCTCGCGCCGGCCACCGCATTGGCCGCTGGCGACGACACCAAGCCCTATGACGACAAGCTGCTCCGCCTCTCGGAAATCCTTGGGGCGGTGCATTTCCTGCGTGAACTGTGTGGCGCCGAGGAGGGCCAGCTCTGGCGCCAGCAGATGGCGGCATTGGTTGAAGCCGAGAGCGCCTCAACCGCTCGCCGGGTCCGCTTCATCAACAGCTTCAACAAGGGATATCGGAGTTACCGGCGCACCTATCAAAGCTGCACGACTGCCGCACAAGCACAAGTAACCCGGTTTCTCACCGAGGGCGCCGAACTCGCCAAGGCGCTCGCCGAACCCAAACCGTGAGGGTTCGCGTACCCCGCTTCGGGCCAAGGCAAAACCAGCGGTTTACTCTTAAGACAGAAGCCGGCAACGCAGCAGCGCGTGCCCATGCTACCACCTCGGTCAGCGTGGCCGGCGCGGGGACCGGCTGGCGCGCGACCAGGACAGGACAAGGGGCAGCACGCTCATGCAGATCGCGACCAAGCTCGACGTTCACCGCACCAGCATTGCGGCCCTCGAGTTCATTCTCGAGGCCTGGGATGCGGGTGTGGAGGAAGGGCACGACCCAGATATGTTGGCCAACGCCGCGCTCTTCACGGCACTTTCGGGGTTGGTGACGACCTATGGCGAAACGGCCGTGGTTGAACTTGTGAGGAAATTGCCGAAGCGTGTCTTGAGCGGCGAATTCAGCCAACGGACACGGCCGCAATAGGCGGCGTCACCCCGACCTTCAGGCCATTCGGCAAGTGTTTGGTGACGCGGGTTGTTTCGCCGGCGCGCGAGATAACTTGGCGGTCGATGGAAAAGCTCAGCCCCAGAGAGCGGGCCTGCCGCGTACAAAGTCCAACTCGAAGAGCGGCTCGAATACCCGCTACCATCTCGCGAGGACTTCGCGACGCTTTCGCCGCTCCGCCGCCAGCAAATGGCGGCAGGTCCTGGACCCTTCCGTGACGAAACCAGGGAGGCTCCATTCAGCCGCGACTCCAACCATGCGGCGGTCTGAGCCACCACCGTCCTTTGCGTCCTTTGCGAGATATGCGGATTGTCGCGGCGCAACAACAACGTTCACAGATTAAGCAGAACTCTCGCCTGAATATCCATCCGGAATATCTTCGGCCAGGAACCGTTGGAAGACCGTGAGCCAAGACCCACGACGCTCCAAGCGCGGGCGTTCGGGTCGCGCTCTGCGGGGGCTTCGGGCCGCGTCAGCCACTTAACGGGGTTGCGCGGCAAGAAAAACGAAGCGCGGAAAGCTTGCTCCGTGGGCTTCTGGCGTAACGTTACTCCAGGCCTGGGCGATGTAACCAAATCACCGGTGAGCCTTCGGGCTCAGCGTGGGCGGAGCATTTTGCGCACGCGCCCGATGATGCGGCAACCGAGGGACGAGACAGTGATGAGTATGTTCTTTGCAAAATATATGTCAGAATCGCAAGTGTTCGAAAGGAAGGTGCGGCCGGCCGCCACCTATGTTTGGGCGGGGCTGCTCGCCTGCCTCATGTTCGCTGGTTTTGCAGCAGCCGCGCAGGCTCATCCGGGGGTTAGCCCCGGGAGCTGCAATGGCTGCCACAATGGAGTCACTGCAACCGGTAAGCCAGCAGGGCATATCGTGACGGCGCAGTCCTGCGATATGTGCCATATGGCCATGGTCACACTTAACTTCCAATCCTTCGCAGGGGGGACTTTCCCAGTAGCAACACCGCCGCCAGTGGTAACGCCGCCGCCGGTAACGCCACCTGTAACACCGCCGCCAGTAAAACCGCCGGTAACGCCGCCACCGGTAACGCCACCGCCGGTGAACCGCCACGGCCACTCGGCGGAAGACGACAGCGAAGACAACACGGGCCTCATGACCGGCCGTGGCAACACCGGCGCAGGCGGAGCCTTCGTCCATCCCGCAGTGATGGCCGGTTGCGCCAGCTGCCACAATGGCGCCACCGCCATGGGCAAGCCCAGGGACCATATCGTGACGTCCCTGCCGTGCGAGACGTGCCACACCAGCACGCGGACCTTCGCTGCTGTGATCAACCGTAACAGTGGAGCCGGTGCCGTGACGAAGCCGGGAGCTGCCGCTGGGCAAGGCAAAGGCAAGCGGAATTGATCCACCCGCAGCACCACATGGCCGCAGTGTCCTAGACACCGCGGCCCGACCAGATTGCCGTGGCGCCTGAGCCTGTCTTCGGGCGCCACCCTTAATATCGAGAGTTCGAGACACACACGGTTGATATTCCGAACTGGACTTTTTGCTGCCGCCTCACGCCACCATCAAAAAAATGGCGGCCTGACCCGAGCCCTCCCACAATCTCACTGTGAGGGTCCATTTGCGGCGCGACTGGCAATACCGGTCGGTTCCCCCTATATGGTTGGCGGCCCGCCGCAGCTCGCGAATTGCAGCAGGGTAACTCCACCAATCGCCGGGATCGCTGCCGTCATGTCCATTCTGCGCACAAGTTTCCTCCTGCTGGTCCTGTCGCTGCTGTTCGCGCTGGTCGGCTATGCGCTGGCTGGACCGACAGGCATCCTGATCGCGCTGGCGATCTCCGTCGTCACGCATCTGTGGAGTTATTGGTCTTCCGACAGTCTGGTCCTGGCCATGCACGGCGCGATCGAGGTGACCGAGCAACAGGCCCCTGAATACTACCGGATCGTTCGACAGCTAGCAGCCAACGCCAACCTGCCGATGCCGCGCGTGTGCGTACTCAACAATCCGCAACCCAATGCATTTGCCACCGGCCGCGACCCGAGCCACGCGGCGGTCTGCGCGACCACTGGCCTATTGGAGATGCTGACCCCCGAGGAGGTCACGGGCGTACTTGCGCACGAGCTGACCCACGTGATGAACCGCGACACGTTGACCATGGCGATGGCCGCGACGCTTGCCGGCGCCATTTCCATGTTGGCCAATTTCACTTTCTTTTTTGGCAGCCGGCGCGACGCGCGCGCGCCGATCAGCCCGTGGGCCGGGCTGCTGGTGGCGCTGGCTGCTCCGTTCGCTGCCATGCTGGTGCAGATGGCCGTCAGTCGCTCACGCGAATACGCAGCTGACGAGGGCGGTGCCAAGCTGTCGGGCCACCCGCTGTGGCTCGCCTCGGCGCTTCGCAAGCTGGAGTCGGCGCGCGGCCGCATCCCAAATC
>Ga0209068_10000090_pt1 | contig 55109 bp, 42 predicted proteins | sample ColStrG_CSR_2012_FD_187200 | JGI IMG/M metagenome (GOLD analysis project Ga0209068, IMG submission 187200) | Freshwater sediment microbial communities in response to fracking from Pennsylvania, USA - Cold Stream Run_MetaG_CSR_2012 (SPAdes)... | ecosystem: Environmental > Aquatic > Freshwater >...
GCAGCAGGTCCGACCCCGCGAACTGGTCAGCCAGGAACGAGACGCGATGTGGAACAACGTCGTGCTTGCGCAGGCGCCGGAAGTCGCGAAGTACGCCCAGCGAGCAAACCGCACAATCCCGGTGGCCATCCTGACGCCGTCGGAACGCGCGCCCATCTGACAAGGGACCGGCGAGCGGACCCACGTCGCGCGGTCTCGTCGCAGCCGTTCCAACGGCCGTGAAGAAGCTCCAAGCCAACAGCTCCTTGCTAACCGGTCACGGGCCGTGGCGGCTGCAGTGACGGGGGTACTGGGTGACGGCCGCCCCGCGACGACGAAGGATTCCCGATGAGGGTGGATCGGCGATCGCCCGCGACGGCGGTGATGGCCCGGGCAGGTGAGGCGCTCCGCGGTCGGGCTACGCCCGAGCCTTGGCCCTGACCCCTACTTCGACGCGCCCGAACCTCGGCAGGGAAGATCAAAAACTGAGCGCGAGCCCCACTTGACCGACCCCGCTTCTTCAGGGATGACCTGCACTAGTGCCTGATCTCCCCTCCATCTCGGCGGTCTCGATCGTCGAGGTGGGTCCATTCTGGGTTCGTGGGTCGTTCGTCGGTTGGCGGTCGCGGCGGGGCACGAGGGCGGCGGCTGACGCGGCTGCCTGGAGTTCAGAAAGGCTCGACCCGGGGTGGGTCGCGCAGCACGTCGGCCACCACGGCCCGCGCTGCCTTCAGGTCCTTTCCGGTGACCGAGATCTCGGCCAGCTTCGTCGCGAAGACCGCCTCTGGCCCCTCGACAACATCCCCCACCTCGACCTCGAGGTCGATCGCCGACAGGTTTCGGTCTGCGCGCGGGCGGTCATCGATGGGCAACGAGACCAGGCGCCCCGTGGCGGGCGCGTAGAGCCAGCTGTTGATCACGGTGCACAGCGGCTTGCGGCTCGGGGTGATCGCCGGCGGCAGGTCGAGGCACGCGCGCAGGTGCGCCCCGATCAGGTCGACGTCCCAGACGGTGCGCACGTACTCATGGATCCGCCCGCCGCCCATCCGGGCGTTCACCTCGACGATGCGGGGCCCGCGACTGGTCGACTTCGCCTCGATGTGCAGGACGCCGCGAGTGAGGCCGAAGGCCTGCGCGGTGCGCACGCACAGGTCGACGAGGTCTGCGACCGCCTTGCGATCGTGGTCCGGAGGACAGTGCAGGCCGGTCTCCTGGAACGAGGGCTCCGCGGTTGGCCAGTTCTGCGACACGCTCGAGAACACGCACTTCCCTTGGTGCATGACCAGATCGACGTCGAACTCGACCCCGTCGAGGTACTCCTCGACGATGAGGTCGTTGCCCGCGCGGAAGATCCCGTCGTGCTCCGGAGTCACCACACTGCGGACCAGCGAGTAGATTCGGGGAAGCTCCTCGATGGCATCCACCTTCACGCAGCCCATGGCGCTCGCGCCGAACTCCGGCTTCACGACGGCCGGGAACTTGACGTACGGGGCGGCCGCGAACAGCTCGTCGAGCGATCGCACCCGTCGGGCGCGGGGCGATGGCAGACCCAGCTTCTCGGAGAGCTCGCGGGTGAGCACCTTGCTGCGCGCGGCGTCGACCGACTCGACCGGGTTGCTTGGCAGACCGAGCGCCGCCGCGACGCGGGCGCACACGTCGATGCTGTTCTCCCAGAAGGTCAGCACCCCGTCCGGTGGAACACCGGCAGCGGCGAGAGCTTCGAGGACGGCTTTCGCGTCCTGGTCGGGATCTCCGACGATGGGAGCGGCGAGCCACGAGATCGCGATCCCCTCCTCGACGAGCGCCTGCGACCAGTGCCCGGGCTCGTCCACGATGACGAGCCGGGCGCCAAGCTCGGCCATCCGGGCGTGGATCTTCCGCTTGCCCTCATAGCCCGCGCCGACCACGACGACGAGTGCTCCCTCGACACTCATCCTGCCTCCCAGCGTGGGTCATCCACGAGCGTCGTGCTGGGCACGGCCGTCCCGGGTCGGCGCCCGCCACCTAGGAGCTCGGAGCGCATCGTCGGTGCGGTCTCCAGGGCGCTGAGCAGCACGCTGCCCTCCAGCCGGAGCACGATGCTGTCGACACTCGTGGTCACCGTCGCGTTCCGCGGCATGTTGTCTAGCAGGCCGAGCTCGCCGAACCACTCACCGGGCCCGAGCCGGATGACCTCGCTGTGGTCGCGTTCCACGACGACCTCACCCTCGACCACGACATAGAACGCGTGCGCCGGAGCACCCTGCACGACGACGTCGACGCCCGGTGGCAGCGGACAGATCTGAGCAGCCGCAGCGAGCTCCTCGAGCACGATGTGTGGCACCCCTTGCGTGAGCCGCACCTTCTCGATGATCGCCAAACGCGACGCGAGCACCTCCGCTCGACGGCGACTGATCGCATCGAGACCGCGGAGCCCCGAAAGGCTCAGCACCGTGACGACAACGGCGGCCACGCCCATGACCATCAGGCTGGTCGTCAGCGAGGTCCGGCTGATCAGGATCGGTGCGATCACCGCGCCCGCGACCATAGCCGCGACCGACATCGAGTCGTACAGACCCATGACACGGCCGAGCAGATCAGCCGGGACGACGCGGGCGAGCGTCGTCTCGGTCACCACCTCACAGGCGACCAGGCCGATGCCACCGAGGACCGTGACGGCCAGCGCGACCGCGACCGCGTCAGAACGCGTGTAGACCAGCTGGGTGGCACAGAACAGCGCTGCCGTGCCCACAGCGATTCGCGAGACCTTGCTGCTCCTGGATAGCCGCGCGTTGACCAGGACGGCGAGCAGGCCGCCGAGACCCGTGGCCGCAAGTAGGTAGCCGTAGCCCTTCGCGCCGAGCCCGAGCGACTGGTCGGCGTAGAGCACCAGCTGCACCGTCTGCGCCCCGTAGGTGAGCTCGACCATCGCGACGATGATGAACAGCGGAACGACGAAGGGAGTCCGCCACACGGTCGCGAAGCCCTCCTTGAGCTGTGAGGAGGCGCCCCCATCCTCGACCTTCTCCGCCGGGGCCGGACGTCGGCGGAGAAGGGAGACCAGCACGGCGGAGACCACGAACGTGAAGGCGTTGACCGCGAAGGCCACCCAGTTGGCCGCGACAGTGAGCAGGATCGCCCCGATGGCAGGTCCGACCAAGACACCGAGCTCCTGCACGGTGTGCAGCAGGGAGTTGGCCGGTCCGATGCGCGACTCGCCGACGAGCCGCGGCAGCAGGGCCAACGCGGCCGGTCGCTCGGCTGCCCCGGCGATCGACGAGACGGCCGTGAGTGCGATGACGACGATGATGGGGCTCCGGGCCGCGACCGCAGCGGCGAGCGCGAACATCAGGACTGTACGAACGATGTCGCCGACCAGCAATACAGTGCGGCGGTCGTAGCGGTCGGCGATCGCGCCACCGAACGGGCCGAGCAGCGCGTAGGGAAGCAGCCGGAAGATCGTCGCGGCACCGACCCAGGCAGGAGAGCCGGTGGCCAGGTACACGTAGGCGAGCAGCGCGGCGTTGAACAGCCAGTCGCCCGTCTGCGAGGCGGCGGCCGCGCCGATGAGAAGTCGGGCATCACGAATCGCGAGAACAGTGCGATACGCACCCGTGCCCTGCACGCGCGGATCGTATCCGCTCGGCGGTGCCTGAGTGGGCGAATGACCAGGACAGCAAGCGGTGCCGTGACGGGCCGAGTGGTTCCCGGCCTAGCGTGGGCACACCCCCCCGCAGGCCTGAGGATCGTAGCGCCGCCTATCGGAATCGAACCGATGACGATCTCGGCACAGGTGCGGGCACACCTTTCGGAGCCAACGTCGGCTGCGGGGTTCTGCGAGACCTACACGGTCCGCCTGCGCGGCACACGCCAGCAACGCTGGCAGCAACCCTGGCGGACACGAGCGGACGTCAGCGGACTCCTCGTCGCCCTTGCAGGCAGATTTCAGGCTCAGACGGACGGCTACGGACGGCGTTCGCGCGGTCTTCAAGACCGCCGCCTTGAGCCTTCACAATACGCTCGACGGACTGATCAACGTGCCCGTCCTACTGCCGGACCGGTTCCCCAACCCTCAGCCCTGGTTCCCTTCTTGCTGCTTCTCTCGAACGCGCCGGGTCACGGGCCTGCCCCCGGGCCAGCCGTCGGAACCGTGAGCGTACGGGGCACCCCTTGTGCAGCCAATTGTGTAGCCCTGTAGGCAAGCCCACCGCCAGAGGCCGACACGAGGCGACAGTGCGCGGAACAGCGTTGGAGTGCAACGTCTGGCGACACACGGCGACAACCAGTCGCACTGTGACGACGACTCTCAATCCGCGGGTTCGGGGTTGAAGTCCCTGCCGATGCACGCCTCTGACCTGGGCGTTCCTTGATCCATTAGAGGTGCCATTAGTCGTGGTGTAGCCAACTGTCCAGCCAATCTGTGCAGCCAAGCGGTAGCGCGCTGATGGCTGCGTCACTCGCCTGTCCGCCGCCGACGCTCACGGTGCCTTGGAGCGCCATAAGGTGGCAGCCATGGGTGGACACCGCGAGCGCACGCGCGAATTGGACATCGTCATCTTCGGCGCCACCGGCTTCGTCGGACGACTGGTAGCCGACTACCTCGTCGAACACGCGCCGCCTGCCGTGCGGATCGGGTTGGCGGGCCGGTCAGAGCAGCGGCTGGTCGAGCTGCGCGAGTCGCTCGGCCCAGCGGCAGCCGAGTGGCCGCTCCTGGTCGCCGACTCCACCGACGCAAAGTCGCTGGAGTCTCTGGTCGAGTCGACGTCCGTCGTGGCCACCACCGTCGGCCCCTACTCCCGATATGGCATGGCACTGGTCGAGGCGTGCGTGGTGGCCGGCACCGACTACGCCGACCTGACCGGTGAGGTGCTTTTCGTCCGCGACACCATCGACAGGTTCGCCGATCTGGCGACGGCCAATGGCGTCAGGATCGTTCACTCGTGCGGCTTCGACTCGATCCCCTCTGACCTGGGTGTGTTGCTGCTGGCCGAGCAGGCCCGTCACGACCACCAAGGTCAGCTCGAGGACACCACTCTTGTCGTGACGTCGATGAAGGCTGGGATCAGCGGCGGAACCATCGACTCGGTGCGGGCGTCGGCCGAGATGGTGGCTGCAGACCGCAGGCTCCTCAAGGTGGTCAAAGACCCCTACTCGCTCAGCCCCGACCGAAGTGCCGAGCCCGACGTTGGCTCGCAAAGCGACGTGACGCGGATCTTTCGCGATGGACAGCTTGGCGTCTGGGTCGGTCCGTTCGTCATGGCTCCGTACAACACGCGGATCGTCCGGCTCAGCAACGCCCTCCAGGGCTGGGCCTACGGTCCGCGGTTTCGGTATGCGGAGACAATGTCGTTCGGCAGTGGCATCACGGCGCCGGTGCTCGCAGGCCTGGTCAGCGCAGGGACCCTCGGAGCTGTCGCGGCGATGGGGTTTCGCCCGACGCGGGCGGTCCTGGACAAGTTCCTGCCCGCACCCGGCGAAGGCCCGAGCGAGAAGTCCAGGCGCGGCGGGCATTTTCGTATCCAGATCCGAACCCGAACCTCGACCGGAGCCCGCTACCGGTGCCTGGTCGCAGCCGAAGGCGACCCGGGCTACCAGGCGACCTCGGTCATGCTCGGCGAGAGCGCCCTGTGCCTTGCGGTGGACCGTGACCGGTTGCCCGCCCGGGCCGGCGTTCTCACCCCGGCCACTGCTATGGGCGACCTGCTCGTCGGCCGCCTGCGCGCGGCGGGTTTCACATTCACGGTCGAGCGGGCCGGCACCTCGACCCTGCCCTGACCTCGAGGTTTGACGTGCCTCGACCGGCGAGAGCCAGTCGGAGATGGATGCCCGGGCCGAGGCCTGGCCGCGACGTGGCTGAGACCGGGCAGCCGATACCCCGTCATGGCCTCGGAGAGGCCCTCCAGCTCAGCGTTGGCCGCCGACCCACCCCGGGCGCGGTCTTCGGTCGCCACGGCAAGCGGACGAGCGCCGGTTCCCCGCCCTGCTGTGTCCACCAAGCCGAAGAAATGGATCAGTCGCCGTGTCGGCCGTCTGGACCCCTTCCTACGCGACCACACCACTCTTCTTACCGGCGCACCGCACGAGACCATCGCGCTCCGCAGCCGCTGCACCACGCGGATACCGTGCGGCCCCTGGAAACTCCGAAGGCGTCTCGAAGGCGGGAGCGCCGCCCGGGCGGCGGCGCTCCTTACATGTATCGCCCCTAGGCCGGTTTCGCGTACGCCTTCACGCCAGTGTCGAAGGCGATGCACGGCACGTCACCGACGGTCCACGCGTCATGCCCGGGCTCCATCAGGAAGACGTCGTGGGGACCGTAGGTCATCTCTTGGCCGTCGTTCGACCGAACCGTCATGGTGCCGGAGACGATCACGCCGGTGTGCCGGGTCTGGCACGATTCCGTGCCCGCGATCGGCTTGACATCCTGCGACCATCGCCAGCCCGGCTCGAAAACGGCCCTGCCGATCGTGAAATCGCCGATGGTGACCACATCCACGTGCCCATGGGCCTGGAACGGTCGCGACTCGCTCGGCTTGTCGATGCTGATCTTGTGCAGCATGGTCATGACCAACCCTCCTTGCATCGATGGCGACGTGCTCATCGAGGCGTCCGGTGGGCACGCTCCCGGGTGCTACCCGGCTCGCGGTTGGGACAGCCGGGGGCCCTTCAGAACCTAGACCGTCTGCGGCCTGCCCGCCAGGGGCCGACCACCACAACCGCAGTCAGGCAATGCCGCCCGGCAACCTGCCCTTTGCAAGTCGAGACGGCCCCGCCAGCGCTGCTGGGACGTGACTTCCACTGGAGGCCGGAGACCTGGTCCCTGACCAGACACGCGACTCAGTCTGGCGAGCCCGCGTCGCGTCCGCCTACGCCGAATCGGGTCGGCAGGTGCCACCGCTGTGGTTGATGCCACCGTGATCATGCGGGTCGACGGGCCGTACGATGATCTTGACGGCCGCCGCCCGCCGCATGCGCTCGCGACGGCGGCGACAGTGGGCTTCCACTCGTGCCCCAGGGAGCTGGTCGTCCCCGGAGTACGGCCGCCCCGGCCGTCGACCAACCGTCCACGTCGCGACGTAGGCTCAGCGGCCGTGTCCACCAATCCCCCGCGTCGCGCCTGGGTCGAGCAGGTCATGGGTCTTCCCGTCAGCGTCCTGGCCCGGGGCGCCGCCGCCGGCGGGGCACCGGCCGATCGGGCGGTAGCGTCGTTCCTCGCCGAGCTCCACCACCTCGACGCCACGTTCTCCCCATACCGTCCGGACAGCGAGGTCAGCCACCTGGCCGACGGGACACTGGAGCTGCAGGACGCCAGCCGACAGGTGCGTGAGGTGGTCGCGCGCTGCGAGCGGGCCCGCGAGTGGACGGGTGGACTGTTCGACGCAACACGCCCGGACGGGGTGTGGGACCCGTCCGGTCTGGTCAAGGGCTGGGCCGTGGAGCGGGCCGCCCGGCACCTGAGCGGGGCCGCCATCGAGCTGTCCGGCATCGACTGGTGCGTCAACGCCGGTGGCGACGTCCTCGTCATGGCGCCGAGCGGCAGGCCGTTCGTCATCGGGATCCAGGACCCGGTGGACCGCGCCGCCGTCGCGGCTACCGTCGCGTCCACCGGTGCTGCGGTGGCCACCAGCGGAACCGCGGCGCGCGGCGCCCACCTGTATGACCCGCGCACCAAGGCGACTGTGCAGACCAGGCTTCTGAGCGTCACCGTCACCGGGCCCAGCCTGGAGACGGCCGACGTCCTGGCCACCGCGGCGTTCGTCGCCGCCGAACGATGGGCGCAGACGGTAGCCAGGGTTGAGGGGTACGAGGGCCTCGCGATCGCAGCCGACCGCTCTATGGCCCGCACGCGCGGGTGGCCCCTCGCGACCGGCTGACCGGCTGACCTGCTGACTTGCCGCGTGATACGAGCGGTCGGTACCCCGAGTGGAGGCTCTAAGGAAAACCCAAGAATCGCGCGTCATCCTGAGCCAATGGCCACCAGGGTCCGCCCCGCTCGCCAGTGGTGGCGCCATGCCATCGCCGCGGCCTGCTGGACGACGTCGCTGGCGGTCGCCTTGCTGTGGGTGCGCGGCCAGGGCCTGCAAGGACTGCTGAACTCCCAGTCCAGCGCGCTGATCTCGCTGGGCCGGCTGACCGGCCTGATCGCCTCGGACTTGTTGCTGATCCAGGTCTTCTTGATGGCACGGGTGCCCGCGATCGAGCGAACATACGGCCAGGACGAGCTGGCTCGCCGTCACCGGCTGGTGGGCTTTTGGTCCTTCAACCTGATCGTGGCGCACATCGTGCTGACCACTTTCGGATATGCCGTCGGCGACGGCACGGACATCGTCCACCAGACCTGGAGCCTGTTGACCAACTACGGCGGCGTCCTGCTCGCCGTCGCCGGCACCGGCGCACTGACCGTCGTCACGATCACGTCGATCCGGCTGTCGCGCCGCGCGCTGCGCTACGAGTCGTGGCATCTGCTTCATCTGTACGCCTACGTCGGGGTAGGTCTCGCTCTTCCGCACCAGATCTGGACCGGGAACGACTTCATCTCCTCCGGGGCGGCCCGCGCCTACTGGTGGACCCTGTACGCGGTCGCCGCCGGCTCGGTCCTGGTCTACCGGGTAGCGCTGCCCCTGTGGCGGACGCTGCGACACGGACTCACCGTCACATCAGTGGTCCGCGAGAGCCCGGACGTGGTGACCGTTCGAATGGGGGGCCGAGGGCTGGGCCGGCTGCCGGTGCAGGCCGGCCAGTTCTTCATCTGGCGGTTCCTCGACGGGCCCGGATGGTCGCGCGGGAACCCGTACTCACTGTCCGCCGCACCGCGCAACGACCGCATCCAGATCACCGCAAAGGACCTCGGCGACGGCAGCGCCCGGCTTGCAGAGCTGCGGCCGGGGACGCGGGTGCTCCTCGAGGGCCCGTACGGGCGGCTGACCGGAGAGCAGCGCGTCGGGTCGAAGGTTGCGATGTTGGCATGCGGCATCGGCATCACCCCGATGAGAGCACTGCTGGAAGACCTCCCGTACGCACCTGGCGACGCCGTCCTGGTCTACCGGGCCCGCTCCGACCGGGACCTTGTCTTCCGCTCCGAGCTCGAGCGGCTGGCCAAGCGCCGCGGGATCACCATCCACTACCTGACCGGCCCCCGAATACCCGGACGCGACTCCTGGCTGCCCGCGGCCGCAGCCCAGTGGAGCGACGCCGACGCGCTGCGAAGGCTGGTCCCGGGTCTGAAGGCGTACGACGTGTTCGTGTGCGGCCCCGACGCGTGGATGGAGGCTGCCGCGGCGGCGGCAGTCGCCGCAGGGCTCCCGCCGGAACAGCTTCACCAGGAGCGCTTCAGATGGTGAGCGACGAGCCGAGCGCAGGCCGCAACGCCGCGATCATCGCGGCCACCGCAGTCACGGTCGCAGTGCTGTTCCTCTATCCCACCAGCACGAACCGGGGCACGACGGTGAACCGGCCCGGCCAGCTGGCTCCCGCGGGGATCGTCTCGGCTCCCGGGACCCCCCGCGCGGCAGGCGGGACAGCCGGCCCCGCTGGGGCGCCCGGTAGCAGCGGCGGGGCAGGGACCAGTTCGGCGGGACCGATCGTGGTCAACGGCTCGCCTGCGGACACTGCGTTCGGTCCGGTCCAGGTGCAGGTGACCATCCGGGCGGGCAAGATCGTCAGCGCCACAGCGATCGTCTTCCCCCAAGGCAGCGGGCGCGACCAGGAGATCAACAGCTACGCGATCCCCATCCTGCAGCAGGAGACGGTCGCAGCCCAGAGCGCCCAGATCGACGCGGTGTCCGGCGCGACGTACACCTCTGGCGGCTACCAGCAGTCGCTGCAGTCAGCACTGGACGCCGCCCACGCGAAATAGCGCCGGCAGCCGCGCCTCCGAGTGCGGCGGCGGACATCCGCGGAGTCGGCCCCGCAATGGACAGGCCCCCGACCGATGCTCTGGTCGGGGGCCTGCCTTCGTCCCTAGTCGTCCCAGGGACCGTAGTCCTTCTCGTTCATCACGAGTCCTTCCGTCGGACCCATCTACGACGCGTGACAGCAGCGGAGATGGGAGGTGGATCAGCTACCGGGCCCCCATTGGGGCCGGGCCGCGGACCGGGCGCTAGCGCGCACCGGGCAACCTCTTTGGCGGGCTGCTCCACCCAGTGTATCGGACGTATCTGGACAACCTTGACGCACGGCGGCATGACCGGTGCGCAGCAACTGCCGCAGCTCCATGGTCGCCCGACGCTGTCCGGGTCGATGTGGACCGTTCCGGTCTGAGACGGCGGTGACCCGAAACGGCCATCACGAAGGCCCCAGGAGATCGAGCGGGCCCGCAAAGACGCCTTCGTCGCCGCGCTCGTCAGCGCGCGGCAGTCGTCTTCGCGGTGCCCAGGAGATCACCTACGGGCCCAGCGGGAACCTCAGACACCTCACCGCGGGACCGGCGATCGAAGACCGCTCGCCGCCAGGCTGGGACGCCGCTGTCGCCTGGCCGCGCTAGTGACTGAACCCTCCCGCTTCCTGCTTGGTCATCGCCACGGAGACCGGATGCCTGTCAAAGTGCGCGACCGACTGCCTGATGTCATCCAGCAGCAGGGAGGCCAGGTCACGGCTGACTCCCTGCCGGACCAGGATCCGCTGGACCGAGACGTCGGCGACGGAGCCGGTCAGCGGGTAGGCCGGGACCTGCCAGCCCTTGACCCGCAGCCGGTCGGCGACGTCGTAGAGGGTGTAGCCGGGATCCTCCCCTTCGGCGATTCGCCAGGCGACGGAGGGGATTGCGGTGCGGGGGTCGGAGTCACACAGCAGGTCGAACGGGCCGACCTTGACGATCTCGGCGGCCAGGAACTGGCCCACCGCGTAGCAGGCGTTGTGCACCCCCGCGTACCCCTCGCGTCCCAGCCGGACGAAGTTGTAGTACTGGGCGACGATCTGGCCTGCCGGCCGCGAGAAGTTGATCTGGAACACTGGCATGTCGCCGCCCAGATAGGTGACGTGGAAGATCAGGTCGGCAGGCAGCTCGCTGGCGTCACGCCAGAGCACCCAGCCGACCCCCAGGGGAGCCAGACCGAACTTGTGCCCGGACGTGCTGATCGACTTCACCCGCGGGATCCGGAAGTCCCACACGAGGTCGGGGGCGCAGAACGGCGCAAGGAAAGCCCCCGAGGCCCCGTCCACGTGGATGTCGATGTCCAGCCCGGTGTCCTCGGCCAGCTTGTCTAGTGCCCTGGACAGCTCGAGCACCGGCTCGTAGGCACCGGTGTAGGTGACGCCGAACGTCGGGACGACCATGATCGTGTTCTCGTCGACCTGGGCGAGCATCTGGTCCACGTCCATGCAGTAGCTGCCGGGTGTCATCGGAATCTCGCGCATCTCCACGTCCCAGTAGCGGGCGAACTTGTGCCAGACCACCTGGACCGGACCGCAGACCACGTTGGGACGGTCGGTGGGCTTGCCCGCCGCCTGGCGCTTGGCCCGCCAGCGCCACTTGGCCGCCATGCCGCCCAGCATGCAGGCCTCGGAGGAACCGATGGCGGAGCAGCCGACGGCCCCGCCGTGCCTGGGTGCGTTCCACAGGTCGGCAAGCATCTGCACGCACCGGCGCTCGATCTCCGCCGTCTGCGGGTACTCGTCCTTGTCGATCATGTTCTTGTTGATCGACACGTCCATCAGCTTGTGGACCTCGTCTTCCTCCCAGGTCTGACAGAACGTCGCCAGGTTCTGCCGGGCGTTCCCGTCCAGCAGCAGCTCGTCCGAGATCGCCCCGAACGCGTCCTCCCGGCGCATCTCATGCTGGGGGAAGCGGTTGGCCGGCAACGTCGTCACCAGGTCCGACCCCGCGTACAGGGAGTCGAGCAGCTCCTCGCGCACAGACTCGTGCCTGTGCAGCGCCATGTTCGGACCACCTCAGCATCCCCGCGGCGACGGGGTCGCCGTCCTGTCGGTCACGTCGCGGGCGCGGCGCGCCCCGACCAGGTCAGTTATAGCCTCCGGGCCACGTCGCCGGCCCGACGCCGGCTGATTGTTCGCAAGGGGTTCATCTGAGCAGAGTTCACCCTGCAGTCGGCTTCCAACTCTGGAGAGGTTGCCCCCAGGCTTTGCCTGACCGAGCCGGTCCGCTATGCGGGCTGGGCCGAGGCCGCGGCCTCGGCCTTGCGGCCGACCATCACGTACTTCACGGCCTCCACGGCCAGGTACGCGGTGACCACGGCCAGCAGGACTGGTGCGGTGTTCAGCGCGCCGACCTCGGTCAAGAAGGCGGCGAGCAGGACGAACGTGAACGGGGCGGCGACCAGCGCACCAGGTACTGCGGCGAGCAGGCAGGCGAAGGTGAGCCCAAGCGGCAGCCCGGGGACTGCCAGATGCACTGCGACGCCAGCGGATCCTCCGATGAACAGGGTGGGGAAGATGGGACCACCGATGAACCCGCTGCCGGCGCTGACGGCGAACGTCACCATCTTCGCCAGGACCAGCACCACGACCAGGCCGAGCCCCAGAGTCGAGCCGTCCTTGAGCACGACCGACAGCTGCCCGCTGCCGGTGAACATCGTCAGTGGCAGGGCGACCCCGATGACCCCGAACGCGAGGCCGCCGATGGTCGACTTGACCAGGCTGGGCGCCTTCATCGCGTCGAAGGCGCGCTCGACACCCTTGACGATGACGCCCAGCACGGTGACCAGAACAGCTGCCAGCAGGCCCAGCCCGACACCCGCGACCAGGTACCAGTTCTTGTAGGAGTAGGCGGGGACCGGGTATGCGTCCAGGAACACAGCCCCGGCGACGGCGAAGTAGATGCCGAAGGAGACGCTGCCGGACAGCACGCACGAGACCAGGACCTTAGTGAACCGTCGACCGCCTGGTCGCACGAGCTCGATGATCATCATCGTGACCAGGACTGTGCTGGAGAACAGACCGCCGTAGGCGCCGGCGAAGCCGCTCAAGGTGGCCACCTGTCGGTCCTCGAGGTCGCGCCCTCGTTTCTGGGCGAGCCACTGGCCCACCCCGCCGCCGACCGTGCCAAGGGCCTTCTCCGGGCCGAGGCTGGCGCCGCCCACCAGCGAGGCGGCCGACACCAGCGCGATCCCGGTCACCATGGCGGGGTCGACGTACTGGTCCTGCATGTCCTCGACCAGCCCCGGGGTCTTGTCGGGCAGCTTGGTCACCATCCGCAGGAGCCCGACCGCGACACCGGCCGCTCCACTGACCGCAACCCACCACCAGTGCCCGCCCATCCAGGTGTTGCTGGTCGGGGAGTACCAACCGCCACCGACCTTCACCACCCCCATGAAGGCCAGCGCGAACAGCGCGCCGAAGACACCCAGGACGACCGCGTAGCCCATCAGGACCCAGAAGTCTCGCCGCTGCGCCACCTGGTGGGGCTGCGAAGGGGTCACTGCGCTCATGGGTGCTCCTGTACGAGGGTCGACATAGCTGAACTCGAGTTCGGGCCTTCACCGTCTGATGCGCGTGCCAGTGCAGGCACCGAGGAGCCCGGCCCACAAGGGCTGCTGGTGCCCGCGGCGCCCGCCACCGGCGGGTGACACTGTATTGGGTGCCGCACCCGTGCGTCCGGACTTGTCCAGCCACCGTGAACGCTGGCTGGCTACCCGAGGGCGGGCTCGGCATCCGGGTCCACCCCTGGGTGGTCACAGGCAGATGGTCCGAGGCGACGCGACGACGTAGGCGCTCGCCCAGCACCACCTGTCATCGCGGGCGCACCCTGACCTGCACGTCCGTCGGGTGGCACTCAGACCTGGGTGCGCGCCGACCACAGCTCGGGGAACGCAGCGTTGGCCAGGCTTCGTTCCAGCCAGGCAAGGCCCGACGAGCCCCCGGTTCCCGGCTTGGCACCCATCGTCCGGCGGACGGCGGCGAGGTGGGCGTACTTCCAGTCCGAGACGTCCAGCGCCAGTGCGCTGAGCTCCTCCCCCAGGCTCAGCTCCAGGGCCGGCTCATCTCGGTAGATGGCCACCCAGACCGCTTCGACGCGGTCGTCGGGAACGTAGGGAAGAGAGAAGTCGCGGGCCAGGACCTCGCCGGGTACCTCGTGCCCTCGCCGGGCCAGCGCCGCGAGCACCTCGTCGTACAGGCTCGCCGACTCCAGTGCCGACACCAGGGCCTCGTACACCGCGGGGGAGTGGCGGTGCGGGGCGAGCAGCTGGCGGGACTTGCTGCCGAGCAGGAGCTCCACGTGCCGGTACATCGCGGACTGAAAGCCCGACCCCTCGCCCAGATCGGGGCGGAACGCGTTGAACTCTCGCGGGGTCATCCACGACAGCGACGCCCACGAGGCGTTCAGCCCGGCCAGGTGGTGGCGGCTGCGGCCCAGGATCGCCGTCGCACCGGGGATGTCGTCAGCGCGAAGGGCCACGATCGCCCGACGCCACTCATACCTGAGCAGGCCGAAGTACAGCTCCATGATCTGGCTGACCACCAGGAAGGGCATCTCCGCCGGCTCATCGGTGACGGTGTGCTGCAGCCGGTGCAGCGCGCTGGCACCGACGTACGCGTCATAGGGGGTGTCCTGGGCGAAGTCCAGGACGGGGCCGTCGGCCTCGGGTTCGACGGCGTGGGCCGGCCGGGTCTGGTCCTGGGCTGTCGGCACGCGCCCCGAGGGCGGGCGCTTTCTCACGACTGCGACCCGCGTGCGGACCCGGTGCGCCCGTCGGCTCGCCGATCGCGGGTGCGTGCCAGCCACGAGCCCACGGGTGCGCCCCGCGGCCGCCAGGACACGCTCAGCCCTTCCCAGGGTGCAGTGTCCCGCAGGTCGGGCACCGCCGCAGTGTCTCGTCGGCGTAGAAGGCGGCGAACACCGGCGGCAGGTCGGCGACGATGTCGGTGACCTGGAGCTCAACCTCGTGGACCAAGGCGGAGCAGCTGAGGCAGTACCACTGGAACTTCTCCAGCGTCCCCGGCTCGCGGACGCGCTCGAGGACCAGCCCGATCGACCCGGCCTGGGGGCGCTGCGGAGAGTGCGGCAGGCTGCCCGGCAGCAGCCAGGTCTGACCCTCGCGGATGTCGACGCGCGCGGGACCGTCAGGCCGCATCACGAGTAGGTGCATGTCGCCCTTGAGCTGGTAGAAGAACTCCTCGTAGGGGTCGACGTGGTAGTCGGTGCGCTGGTTGGGGCCACCGACGACCTGCACGATGAAGTCCGACGCGCCGGTGAACATCTGCTTGTTGTTCACCGGCGGCTTGAGCAGATGGGCGTTGTCGGCCAGCCACTGTGCCATGGTTACCGGCTCGGGTATCTCGCTCACGATGACTCCTGTTCGTTCTGGCTGGCTCGTGTCCGCGCGGTGGGTGCTGTTTCGGGGTCGGTGTCCGCGATGGTGGCGCTCGCGGTGGCGCCGGCGGTGGTGGACGCCGCGGTGGGCAGTACGGCGACGGCCTGGATCTCGATGCGCAGGTCCGGATGTGGAAGCTGGTGGACGGCGACAGTCGTGCGGGCGGGACCGGTCTGGTCGAAGTACTGCCCGTAGACCTCGTTGTAGCCGTCGAAGTCGTCCATCGACACCAGGTAGGTGGTGACCTGGACCAGGTCGGCGAGCCCGGCGCCGACCGGCGCGAGCAGGTGGGCGATCGCGTCGAGGACCGCCCGCGTCTGGACGCGGATGTCCCAGGTCCGTGCGCCGTCGATGGTCGCAGCGCCCGCGATCGAGTCGTCCTCCCGGCGGCTGCTGGTCCCCGACACGTAGACCGTGCGACCGACCACCTTGACGTGCGGGTAGCGCCCGCGAGGGGTCGCGGCGCCGGCGACGACCAGGGCGCCCGGCGTCGCGTCCGCCGTCACAGTCCCACGCAGACGGTGCTGGACTCGGTGTAGAAGTCCAGGGACGCCGCGCCGCCCTCGCGCCCGATCCCGGAGGCCTTGACCCCGCCGAAGGGAGTACGCAGGTCGCGCAGGAACCAGGTGTTGACCCACACGATCCCCACGTCGAGCGCGCGGGCCACCCGGTGCGCCTGGCCGACGTCGGACGTCCACACGGTGGACGCGAGCCCGTAGTCGCTGTCGTTCGCCAGGGCGACGGCCTCGTCGGCATCGTCGAACGGCGCGATATGGCAGACCGGTCCGAAGATCTCTTCCCGGTTGGTGCGGGCGGCCGGACCCAGACCGGTCCAGACGGTAGGACGCACGTAGGCCCCGCCGTCGCGGGCGTCCCCGAACGTCGGAACCCCGCCTCCGGTCAGCACGTCGGCGCCTTCGGCGACGGCCAGGTCGTAGTAGCCGCGCACCTTGTCCCGGTGAGCCGGGGAGATCATCGGCATCAACGTGGTCTCCGGGTCCGAGGGCCAGCCGAACGCCAGCGTCGATGCGGCCTTGGCCAGCCGCTGGCTGAACTCCTCGAACACTGGTCGCTGCACGAGCAGACGTTCGGTGCACAGGCACACCTGTCCACCGTTGGTGAAGACCGAGCGGACGCTGCCGGCGACGGCGGCGTCCAGGTCACAGTCGGCGAAGACCAGGCCCGCGTTCTTGCCGCCCAGCTCGAACGAGACCGCCCTGACCCCGTCGGCCGCCGCCTTCATGATGGTGGAGCCGGTCGCCGACTCCCCGGTGAAGGTGATCGCGTCGACCCGCGGGTGACGGGTCAGGTACTCCCCCGCGGACGACGGCCCGAACCCATGCACAAGGTTGAACACCCCCGCAGGCACCCCGGCCGCCGCGATCACCTCAGCCAGCAGCGTTGCCGAGGCCGGGGTCTCCTCCGACGGCTTGACCACCACCGTGTTGCCGCAGGCCAGTGCCGGGGCGACCTTCCAGGTCAGCAGAAGCAGCGGCAGGTTCCAGGGCACGATGATCGCCACCACGCCGACGGGCTTGCGGACGGTGTAGTTCAGCGCCCGGACCCCTGCTGGCGTGGCCGTGTGGAAGGCCTGAAGCGCCGTGGTGTGCGTGAGGTCGGCGAAGGCGCGGAAGTTGGCCGCGGCGCGGGGGATGTCCAGCGTGCGCGCCTGGCTGATCGCCTTGCCGGTGTCGGCCACCTCGGCGGTGACGAAGTCGTCGAACCGGCGCTCGATCTCGTCCGCGACGCGAAGCAGCAGCGCGCAGCGCTCGGTGTCGGTCAACCGCCCCCACGGCCCTCCACGAGCGCGCTGGGCCGCCTCGACAGCATCGTCGACAGTGGGCGCGCCCGCCTCGTCCACCTCGAACACCACCTCACCGGTGACCGGGCTGGACTTGGTGAACGTGCGGGCGCTGTCGACGAACTCCCCGTCGACGAAGCTTCGCAGCCGCATCGGCTCCGGGCCGCCGTGGCCGGCCAACAGGTCCTTGCTCCACGTCGAGTCAGTCATCAGTCCTCGCCTCTCCCCCGCACCGTAGCCCGGAGCAGGTCGCCGGCGAGCGCGGCCAGGCCCCTTGCCACCGACCGGGCCTGCGCGGCGGCCGTGGTTCGCTCGACGACCTCGGCATAGGGGATCGTGCTGAACGAGACCAGCTCGTACCGGGAGACGTAGTGCCCGGGCAGCCGCCTTTCCAGTCCGTGCTGGACACTTCTGCTCAGCCGGAACAGCCGGCTGGCGGAGCGCTCGCTCATCTCCACAAAGTTCTGCAGAGCCATCTGCGCGATCGCGTCAGTGTTGGGCAGACGCCTGCTCTGGTAGTCCGACAGCGCGCCGGCCCAGTCCTCGTTGTGCTCGCTCAGGCACCGGTCGAGCTCGACGACGTCCTCGAAGGCGGCGTTGGCGCCCTGTCCGAAGAACGGCACGATGGCATGCGCCGCGTCGCCGATCAGCGCCACCCGCCCGTCGGCAACCCACGAGCTGCACCCGATCGTGACCAGGTTCCCCACCGGGTTGGCCTCGAAGTCCGCTGCGAGGGTGGGCATCACCTGAGCCGCGTCGGGGTAGCGCTGCTCGAAGTAGGCCAGAGCGCTCGGCCCGTCTGCGACCCGCTCGAAGCTGTCCGGGCCGGTGGGGGGCCAGAACAGCGTGCAGGTGAACGTCTTGTCGGGGTTCGGCAGCGCGATCATCATCGAGCCCCCCCGGGGCCAGATGTGCAGCGCGTCAGGGCGGAACGCGTACTGCCCGTCCTGCGCCGCGATGGTCAGCTCCTTGTACTGGCACGCCAGGTAGTCCTGCCGGTAGCTCACCCCCGGGGCGGACTGCAGGCGGGAGCGGACCGCGCTGAAGGCCCCGTCCGCGCCGATCACGATGTCGGCCTCGACGACCACAGGACCGGCCGGCGTCTCGAACTCGCACGTGCAGCTGCCAGGCGCGACCCGCACCAGCCGGTGCTCGAAGGCCACCGAGACTGCCGGCGAGGCCAGCGCCGCGGCAAGGAGGGTGTCGTTGAGCCCGGACCTTGATATCGAGTTGATGGCCCGCTCGCCGTCCGCACTGTACGGGGCAAAGGCAGTATGGCCCCGCTCGTTGTGGATCTGGCGGCCGCGCATCGGCAGGGCAGTCGACAGCACCGCCTCGGCCAGGCCGATCCTGCTCAGCGCGTCCAGCCCGCGAGCCGAGATCGCCAGGTTGATCGAGCGGCCGCGCTCGGCCCCCGCGGTCCGCGGGTCTGGCCGGCGCTCGAACAGCGACACCCGCATGCCGCGGCGGGCCAGGTAGACCGCCAGGAGGCAGCCGGCCAGGCCCGCACCGACGATCGCGACGTGCGTTGCCTCCCCGCTCGGCGACCCGATCGTCGGCCCGTCCGCCGGCCCGCGGGCACCGCTGGTCGCCCGGCCGCTCACGCGGCACCGGCAACCGTGGCGAGGGCGTTCGCGGCCCGCCAGCAGTCGTGGAACGTCGAGTACAGCGGCACCGGGGCGAGCCTGATCACGCTGGGCTCGCGGACGTCGGCGATCACCCCGTGGTGGCGGCGCATCGCCGCCGCCAGATCGGCGGCGTCGCGGCTCCCGACGTCGACCGACAGCTGGGCGCCACGGGCACCGGGGTCGCGCGGGGTCAGCAAGGACAAGCCCAGCGGCAGCACCATCTGGTCGAGCAGGCCTTCGAGGTAGCCGGTGAGCCGGCGCCGACGAGCGGACAGGGCGGCCATCCCGACGTCGGCGAAGATCCGCAGGGAGGTGAGCACCGGGGACATCGCCAGGATCGGGGGGTTGGACACCTGCCAGGCATCGGCGGTGAACACCGGCGTCAAGGTGGGCAGCATCCGGAAACGGTTGGCCGGGTCGTTGCTCCACCACCCGGCGAGCCGGTTCAGCCGCGTGTCGCCGATGTGGCGGCTGTGCACGAAGGCGCCGGCCACGGCCCCGGGGCCGGAGTTCAGGTACTTGTAGGTGCACCAGGCCGCGAAGTCCACATCCCACTCGTGCAGCGACAGCTCGACGTTGCCGACGGCGTGGGCCAGGTCCCACCCGGCCACCGCGCCGGCCCGGTGCGCCGCCGCGGTGATCGCCTCGATGTCCATCAGCTGCCCGGTCAGGTAGTTGACCCCGCCGAGCAGGACCAGGGCGACGGTGTCGCCGTGCCGGTCGAGCAGGTCGACGACGTCTTGGGTGCGAACGGTCGCCTCGCCCTCGCGCGGGCGCAGCCGCAGCACCGCGTCGTCGGGGTCGAACCCGCGAAAGGCTGCGTGGCTGCGCACGGCGTAGCTGTCCGAGGGGAAGGCGGCGTCCTCGATGACAATGCGGAACCGCCCGGCGGTTGGCCGGTAGAACGACACCATCAGCAGGTGCAGGTTCACAGTCAGGGAGTTCATCGCGACGGTCTCGGACTCCTCGGCCCCGACCAGCGATGCCATCGGACCTCGCAAGAGCTGGTGGTAGTCCACCCACGGATGGGCTGCCTCGCGGTGTCCCTCGACGCCCAGGTCGGCCCAGTCCCGCAGCTCGACGGCAAGGTCGGCGGCGACGGCGCGCGGCTGCAGGCCAAGTGAGTTGCCTGCGAAGTAGGCGACCTGCCCCTCTGGGCCGTCGTAGCCGGGGATGTGGAACAGCTCGCGCCAGGACGGCTGCGGGTCGGACGCGTCGAGCCCGCGTGCCTGCTCCGACGTCGTGGCGGTCATGACCTCACCACGGCCCGCGCCCGGTCGCCGAGGAAGTCCCCGGCGTTACCGGACAAGATGGCGGCCCGCTCGGTCTCGGTGAGCAAGGCGCTGCTGCGAACGACGTCGCCGGCCGGGCGCTCCCCGAACGGGTAGGGGTAGTCGCTGCCCACGACGACCCGGTCGGCGCCCATCACGTCGACCAGGAACCGCAGCGTGCGGTCGTCGAAGACGACGCTGTCAACGTAGAAGCGGTCCACGTACTGCGACGGTGGCCGGGCCGAGGTCCCGACCACGTCGGGTCGCTGACGCCAGGCGTTGTCCATCCGGGGCAGGGCGAAGGCCGTCGACCCGCCCCCGTGCGCGAAGCACATCCGCAGGCTCTCGGGCACCCGGTCGAACACGCCGCCGAGGATGAGGGCGGTGATCGACAGGTGTGTTTCGGCGGGCATCCCGACCAGCCAGCGAGCCATCCAGCGCTCCAGTCGGGCAGAGGTGGGCATGTCCCACGGATGGACGAAGACTGGCGCGTCGACCGCTGCGCAGTGCTGCAGGAACATCACCACCCCCTCGTCGTCGAGGTCGGCGTCGCCGACGTGGTTGCCGATCTCGACACCGACGTGTCCAGCGGCCAGACACCGGTCCAGCTCGGCGCACGCCGCGTCCGGGTCCTGCAGTGGCACCTGGCAGAACGGCAGGAGCCGCCCCTGGCCGGCCTCGCAGATCCCCAGGGCCAGGTCGTTGAAGATGCGCGACACCCGGGCGGCCTGGTCGGCGGGTCGGGCGTAGGAGAAGAACAGCGGGGTCGGGGACACGACCTGCCGGTCGATGCCGTCGGCGTCCATGTGCCCCAGCCGGACATCGGCGTTCCACGACGCGTCGTTGACGCGGCGGAACTCCACCGACCCGATCATGATGACGGCCTCCCGCTCGGTCTCCAGCCGGATGCTGGGCCAGTCGGTCCCACCGCGGGCGACACCGCCCAGGTCGGGCCAGCGACGGGGCACATAGTGCGTGTGCACGTCGACAGTGCCCAGGCCCTTGCCCGGATCCGCAGCCAGGCCGCCAGCCAGGCCGGCAGCCAGGCCGCCAGGTGGTCCCGATCCGTCGTCGACGCTCACCTGCCCGAGTCTGGTCCCGCTTCGATATGTTCCGCCAATGCCAAACCCACCGCCAGGTATGTCCTGACTGACATAGTTGTGGGGTGGAGGTTCCACAGTTGTTGACCGGTCGGCTGAAGATTCGGCACCTGCAGCTGGCCGTCGCTTTGGACGACCACCGCAGCGTGGTCTCCGCCGCAGAGCACCTGCATGTCACTCAGCCAGTGGTCACCCGTGGACTGCAGGATCTCGAGGCCCTGCTCGGTGCCCGGCTGTTCGACCGCGGTCCACGCGGGGTAAGCGCGACCGGGGTCGGGTCGGCGTTCGTCGGGCACGCGCGCGCGGTGCTGGCGCAGCTGGCGTCGGCGGCGGAGCACGTGCACGCGCTGGCTGAAGGGCACGAGGGGACGGTGTCGGTCGGAACCCACCTGGCGGGCTCGAACCTGCTCGTCCCGGAGGCGATCGACCAGTTCAAGCGGCTCCACCCCGGCGCGGTGGTCACCGTCCACGAGGCCACCCCGGACGTGCTGGTCCTGCAGCTGCTGGCCGGCTCGGTCGACCTGATCGTGGGCCGGCTCACCTCCACTGACGAGCACCCGGGCATCGTGGCGACCCCCCTGTACACGGAGCCGATCCGCCTGGTCGTCGCGGCGGGGCATCCGGTGCTGGCAGTGGAGCAGCCCACGCTGGCAGACCTGGTCGCCTACCCCTGGATCCTGCCGGTGTCCCAGACCCAGCTCAGGGGCGAGATCGAGCAGCTGTTCCTGCGCCAGGGCATCGGGTTCCCGCGCAACCGCGTCGAGTGCACGTCGATCCTGACGATGCGGTCCCTGATGCTGTCCTCTCCTTACGTGGCCGCGCTCCCGCAGCTGATCGCCGGCGCCGACCCAGCCCTGGCGCTGCTGCCGATCACTCTGCACGGGGTGAGCCGGATAGTCGGGGTCAGCCAGCGCCGGCACTCACCCGTGGCGCCGGTCCACCACGAGTTCGCCCGCCAGCTGGCCGACGTCGCCCAGCGGATGAGGGTCACCCTGGACTCCGAAGGCGTCGCGACCATGGACCCGCTCGACGGGCCGCAGGAGCCGGCGCGGGACCCGGACCCGGATAGCTGACCGCGCCGGTCTACCCGGGCGACCCACCGGCAGTTCGGGCCGGGACGATCCCGCGCACGAGTCCACCTACGCGGGCGTTGGTGTTGCCCCACGGCGCCGCGGACCTGCGACGGCGCCGGTGAGGGTCACGTTCCTGCGGGGGCGAGGTCGGCTGGGGTCGAGACGGTGGGCGCCGTTGCGGACGCGAAGGACGCGACCGCAGCGAGGATGGCCCGGACGTACTGTCGGGTCTGCGGGTACGGCGGGATCCCGCGGTACCGAAGGACAGCCCCCCAGCCGGCGTTGTAGCCGGCGAGAGCAAGGGCGACCGGCGGGCCGTCGAGCCCGGCACGGGTCGCCATACCCACCATCGAGCACAGCGCCCTGGCGTCTGCGGGGATGGCATCAGCGGGGTCGAACGGGTCGGCTGCCCCGTCGCCGTCCCGGTCTGCACCCCAGGTGCGCCACGTCCCCGGCATGAACTGTGCCACCCCCTGCGCGCCCGCCGTCGAGACCGCGTCACTTCGAAACCCCGACTCCTGGTGAAGCTGGGCGGCCAGCAGCGCGGGAGTCACGGCCGGGCAGATCCGGGCGGCGGCCTCGATGACCGGGACCAGCACCGGCGGGACCCGCGCGGGCGGGGCTGGGCCCGTCGGCGCCGACGCCAGCGACGTGGTGCGCACGCCCGGGTCAAGCGGCGCGCCGGCCAGCGCCACCAGCGCGACGGAGCTGGTCGCGAGGAAGACCAGGAGCAGCGCCGCAACGGCCGCGATGGCCGGCCTCACTCGACGCCCCCGGCACCAATGGTGCCCTCGGTGCCCTCGGCACCCATGGAACCCCCCGAACCCACTGGAGCACGGGGGCGGGCCGCGGAATCGGCATGGCGCGGCCCGGTCGCTCGGCCATGCCCGACGAATTCAGCCCTTCCCGACGCGCTCGCCGGCCGACCCGGCAGGTGCGTGGCGGGACCCTCGACGATCATCGTCGGCGACGCCGAGAAGGGCCCGCAGTATCGCCGGCCCGTGCCTTCGGGCGGGTCCACGCCGCAGTTACACCATTCAGCCATGACCCGGAACCCGTTGTCGGCCAACAACTTCAGGAGTACCAGATAAGGGTTGGTCAACATGTTGATCTCCCTCTACGTTGATCGTCGCCTCGGTGTCGATCTTCGGAGTCAACGTGCTGCCTCGCTCGCGCAAGGACCCGCAGATCGACCTGCCCCGGGGCGCCCAGCTGCTCGTTCCCGTCCTCAGCGCGTCCGGCTCAGGGGGACGGACAACCGTCGCGGGGCTCTTGTCGGCGGCCTTCGCCCGGGTCGCGAAGACCGTCATGGTGGACGGTTCGACTCCGGCGCTGTCCCCGTGGTCATCGTGGGTGACACAGCCGCCCCCGAAGCTGGCCGGCTGGCGCCATGACCGCGATGCGACAGCCGCCGGGCTCCGGGCCGCGTGCGCGACACAGCACCTCGGCCCGCACTCCTGGAACGTGCTGTCCCCCGAGCAGGCTGCTCGGCGAGCACACCCGCACCAGCGGTTGCCGGTGCCCGGCGAGATCGCCGAACTGGTCCGCGAGGGTGGCTGGTCAGTCGCGGTGGTCGACACCGCCCGTGCGGCGCTGGTGGACCTGTGCGACGCACCGGACCCGATGTGGTCATCGACCGCGGCCTGGCTCGCGGACCTGCCGACCTCGCCGGTGCTCACTTCCCTAGACACCCTGGCCGGACTCGAGCGCGTCCACCGGCTCGTCACCGCCTGCGAACGGCTCGGCCTTGCGTGTGCGCGGGTGGCCGTGACCCTGGTCGCCGCCGGCCCGGGCCCCCGCGCGCGCCGGGTGCGGGTGGCCGCGACCGTCCTGGACGGACGGGTCGGCGCGCTCGTGCGAGTGCCCTACGACCCGCAGATCGCATCAGCCGGGCTGTCGCGGCCGCAGCGGGTCCGAGCCCCCACCATCCGGGCCGCGGGTGTCCTTGCCGCGGCGCTGGTCGAGCTGAGCCCCGGCTGGGCGACGCTCGCCGGCAGTCGAGCCGGCGACCCCGGACCTGTCGGAGCTCAGCGGTGAAACCTGTCGACCCGATCCCTCCCCACCGGCCGAGCGGCGCCGGACTGCCCGGAGCGGCGGCCATCGACCAGATCATCAGCTGGACCATGTACGGGGCGCTGATCGCCTTGACACTGGGCCTGATCACCGGCTTCGCCATGGTCGGGCTGGGCAACATCTCCGAGCGTCCGCACGTGGCCACCCGCGGCAAGACGGCGGTCGTGTGGTGCCTGGTCGGCGCCATCGGCGTCGGCGTCGCGATCCCCCTGGTCAACGCCTTCTTTGCGCTGGGCTAGGGGCCATGACCTTCACCGAGTCTGGCCGGCGCCGGCGGTCACTGTTCGTACGCGGCACCCGCGCCGGCGCCGCGGCGGCCGGCGCGGTACTGGTCGCGGGCACGGTGGCCGTCCTCGTCTCGAGCGGGGCGACGCGACCACCCACCCCTGGCGGGGAAGCGGCCCGCCGGTCGGCACCGTCCCCGGCGTCTGCGCTGAACATCGGCGCGGGCGCCTACCCCCGCACCACCGAAGGGTCCGTCGCCGCGGCGACCACATTCGCCCAGTCCTTCGAGAGCCTCGACCTGCCCAGAGCGAAAGACTGGGCGCACGCGGTCGCGGCGCCGGCGTCGACGCCCGTCCTGGTCGAGCAGGTGAGCTTAGGGGTCGCTGCGATCCGTGCGGCGTCCGGGCTGCCTCCGTCGGGGCCGGTAGGTCGGACCCGGATCTCCTACCGGGTCCGGGCGTACCAGGTGGACGGTGGCGGGACCGACCGGGTCATCGTCTGGCTGCTGGCGACCGCTGCCGCGTCCTCGGCGACGGGTGCGCCGACAGTCCGCTCGGCGACCTTGGGGTTTCCGCTGGTCTGGACGGCCGGCGGCTGGCGGGTGACCGCGCAGGCCCCCCAGCCCGCTCCTTCGGCGGACTCCGCCGGGGCCTTTGCAGGGCAGGGGCTGGGTTGGCAGGTCCTGCCGCAGGCACCTGTTCACGTCAGGCCGGTAGCCCTGAGGACCGGTGAGCCACCGGCCGCCGTCGCCGCGTGGTCATCGACATCGACATCGTCGTTGGCGATGGTCAGGCCCGTCGCCGCCACCTCGACGTCGCCGTGCCCCGGCGGGGTCGCCGGTCTGATCTGCTACGGCCTGGGCCTGCTCGCCCACCCGTCGACCGCCACCGCGGGGCCAGTGGGCGGTGCGGTCGGCGGCCTCGTCGCCAACGGAGTCGCCAGTAGCGTCGCTGGATTGGCCGCCGGCTTCGCACAGTCGGCAGCCGCCATGCTGCACCAGCTGGCCGCAGTGTTCGTGAGCAGTTCCACAATCTCTCTGTCGGGGGCCGGGGTGGACACCCTGTTGGCCGTCACCACCCCGGTGGCAGCGGTCGTTGCGACCCTTCTCGTGATCGGCTCTGCCGCGTCCACCGCCTGGCGACAGGACGGAACTGCCCTGGCAACCGCCCTGCTGGGTCTGGTCCGGGCCGGGTTGGTTCTGGTGATGCTGGTGGCAGTGGTGCAGGTCGCACTGCGCGCATCGGACGAGGTCTCCGCGTGGATCGTGTCGCGATGCTTCGGTTCGGACCAGGCGCTGGCGGACCGGCTCGGCGGGGCACTGGACGCCGTCGACACGATCAATCCGGTCCTGGTGCTCCTGGTGTCGGCAGTCGCCATAGCGCTGGTGATGGTGCTGTGGGCCGAGATGCTCCTGCGGCACGTCGCCGTGGTCCTGCTGGTGGCCACCGCCCCGGTCGCGGCAGCCGGCCTGGTCTGCTCGGCGACGGCGACCTGGTGGCCGAAGGCCCGGTCCGGGCTGATCCAGCTGATCGTCTTGAAGCCGGTGGTCGTCGTCTGCCTCGCGGTCGGCTTCGACGAGTTCGGCGGCGCGCACAACCTCGAGGCCGTGATGGCTGCCCTGGTGACCCTGGCCGCTGCGGTCCTGGCCTGGCCCATCCTGGCCCGCTTCATGACCTTCACCACGGCCGGCGCCGGGTCCGGGCTGGCCGGCGCGCTCGCCGGCGGGATGGGCGGGCTCGGGCTGAGCAGACTGGGCGCGAGCTGGACAGGGGCTGGCGCGCAGGCCGGGGCCGGCGCGAAGCCCGGGCCCGGGTTTGCGGTGGCCGCCGAGCGCGAGAACGACTCCGCGCTGGCGCAGCTGCGCCACGCCCCGGTCGAGGGAGCAGCCGTCATGGCCGGGGCGGGACTGGCCGCAGCCAGGGCCGGCGCAGCCCTGGCGCGCGGGGTCGGCACCGGGTTGGACGCCATGGCGGTCCACGGCGACCTAGGCGGTGGGTCCGGTAGCCGGCCGGCACAAGCTCGAGGGGCGTTGGGCGGATTCCCGGGGGGTCCGGGGTGAAGGCCGAGCCCGACCCGTGGGCCCGGGCAGTGACCTACCGGGGGTGGCAGCCTGAGGTGACCGGCTTCCTGGGCCGCACGTCCCTGGCCGAGTTCCTCATGGTCGGCGCTGGACTGGTCGCGGTGCTCGCATGCGTCATGTCCGGGTCGTGGCTCGTGGCGGCCGCCGGTCTGCCCGTCGGGGGTGGGCTGCTCGCGCTCGGGCTGGTCCGGGTCGCCGGGGTGCGCGCCGGGCAGTGGCTGGTCGCCGGCGGCAGGCACGCCGTTGCGGTTGCCAGTGGTCGCAACCTGTTTGCCTCCGGGGTGTTCGCGCCGTTGAGGCTGCGCGCGGGCTCCGACGGTCCCGGCGGTCCCGGCTATGAAGGCAATGCCGGCGATCTCGGCTGTTCCGGCGATGGCGACCTGTGCCAGCCGATGGACCTGCCTGGGGTGCTGGCACCGTTGCACCTGCGGTCTGCGTTCACCGGCTCGGGGACCGAGGTGGCAGTAGTTCACGACCGCTCTGCGAACACCTTCAGCGCCGTCCTCGCGCTGCGCTACCCGGGACTGGCACTGGCCGACGTGGACGAGCAGAACCGGCGGGTGACCGGGTGGGCGACTCTGCTGGCGTCACTGTGCGTCGAGGGGGGACCCATCCACCGCGTCAGCGTCGTCTCGCGCGCGCAGCCGGACGACGGGACGGCCCTGGCGGCGTGGACCCGCGAGCACACCAGCGCCGGCGCGCCGGCAGCGGCCGTGGACTGCCTGCTCGGGCTGCTGCGCGACGCGGCACCGGCCGGCTCGGCCCGGCAGACGTATCTGTGCGTGAGCGTCGCCGCACACCGGGCCCGGGCTGCGATCCGCGCCGCCGGAGGCGGGCCGGCCGGGGCCAGCGCGGTCCTGGTCCGCGAGCTGTTCGCGCTGCAGACCCAGCTCGCCGGGGCGGAGCTGGGGGTCCGGGCGTGGCTGTCGCCGCGGGACCTGGCCGAAGTGGTGCGCACCGGCTACGACCCTGACGCCGTCGCCCCGCTGGCTGCGCGACGGGCGGCGGCGGCCGCGCGCAGCACGACTGGCCACCCGGTGAGCGGCACCGCCCGCCACGCCGCGGGCCCGCAGGACGGCCGCACGAGTGGCGGCAAGGTTGGCCGCCCGGCTGGCAGCAGGACGGGCCGGGGCGCTGGCCCCAGCCTCGAGCCCGGCGTCGACCCGAGCCTTGCCGGACCCGCGGCGACCCAGACGGGATGGTCGAGCTACCGCCACGACGGCGGGTTCTCGGTGACCTACCAGATCCGCGACTGGCCCAGATCGGCCGTCCCGGCCACCGGACTTCACCCGCTGTTGCGGGCGCGCAGCGGTGCGCGGCGGTCCTTCGCGCTGGTCTGCGAGCCGTTGGGGCCGTTGCGAGCACAGCGGGCCCTGGCCCGGGACCGGACCAGGCGCCACGTCCTGATCAGCCTGCGACAACGGACCGGGCGCCTGGACTCCGCCGACGAGCTCGCCGACCTCGGCCGGGCCGACGAGCAGGACCGGGCCCGGGCCGCCGGTCACGGGCTCCTGCGGTTCGTCGGCCTGGTCACCGTCACCGTCACCGAGGCCTGCCAGCTGGAAGCAGCCTGCGCCCAGGTGCAGGCCGACGCGGGCGCGGCCCGCCTGGAGCTTCGCCGCCTGTACGGGGCGCAGGACTGCGGGTTCGCCGCGTGCGTCCTGCCCCTGGGGCTGGGGCTTCCCGCCAGACGGGTGGACCTGTGACCGAGGGACCCGACCGCTGGCGCGCCCCCCGGGCGCATCTCGCTGGGCCCGCCGCGGAACCGGGTGACGGCCGCCGCCGGCACGGGCTCCGCGGGCTGGGTGCGCCGGCGGCGGGCCTGCCCGGTCGGCGTGCCCGGAGCTCACCGCTGAGCGGACGCTGCGCCGGCCGGGCCCGGCCCACGGTCTTTCGGGCCGACTCGGGCCAGCTCGCCGGCCTGTACCCGTTCCTCGACGCCGCCTGCCTGCCCCCGGTCGGGGCCTACATCGGCTGGAACACCTTGACCCTGCAGGCGTTCTCCGCCCACCCGGCCGCCTGGGTCGGCGAAGGGGTCACGACCAACGCCAACGTCCTGGTCACCGGCATCCCCGGCGCCGGCAAGTCGGCGCTGATCAAGGCCCTGGTGTTCCGGCTCATGACGTTCGGCGTCCGCACGCTGGTCCTCGGCGACCTCAAGGGCGAGTACACCGCGCTCGGCCGTCACCTGGGCGCCGACCCGGTGATACTCGGGCCGGGTCACCCGGCCCGGATCAACCCCCTGGACGCGGGTCCGTGGCTGGACCGGCTGCCCACCGGTGGCCAGGCGCGCGCCGACGCCTGGCAGCAGGTCCACCGCCGGCGCCTGACCTTGCTGGTCGCACTCGTCGGGGTGCGACTGCCGCGCAAGCTGACCCCGCTGGAGGAGTCGGCGCTGTCCTGGGCGATCCGCGCCTGCGGACGCGACGGCGACGGCGGCCCGGCCCCGACGATCCCTGCGGTCCACCAGGTCCTGGCGACCGCGGCCGGGCAGGGGATGCGCGAGCTCGGGCTGCGCAGCGTCGCCGACACCATGGACAAGACCGAGGACCTGCGCCATGCCCTGGCGAACATGATGGACGGGTCCCTCGGCGGGATCTTCGACGGGCCGACCACCGCTGCCCTGGACTACCTGGCTCCCATCCAGTCCGTCGACATCTCCCGACTGTCCGGTCGCTCGGAGGACACCGTCGCGATGGTCCTGGCCTGCCTGTCGACGTGGGGCCAGACCGCAGTCGACTCCTCACCGGGGATCACGGCGGTGGTCCGGGACGAGGTGTGGCGGCAGCTGCGCTTCCCCGCCTTGGTCCACAAGGTCGACGCCGACCTTCGGCTGCAGCGCTCGCAGGGCACCATCCAGGTGCTGGCCACGCACCGGCTGTCGGACTTCGAGGCGGTCGGGGCCGCGGGGTCGCAGGAGGTCGCGATCGCGCGGGCCCTGGTCGGCTCGTTCGACACCAGGGTGCAGCTCGCGCAGGACACCGCACCGCTGGCCATGACCAGGGACGCGATCGGCCTGACCGACGCCGAGTGCGCGCTGATCTCGTCGTGGGGACACGCGCACCGGGGCCGGGCCCTGTGGAAGGTGGGCCGATCCGGCTCGTTCCCGGTCCAGCTGGTCTTGTCTGCGGTCGAACGTCAGCTGTTCCACACCGACGAGCGGATGGAGGGCTGAGCGTGGGGACCGGCGACAGTGTCGAGCGTGACCCGCTCTCCGCGGCCGCCGCGTGGGTCGCCCTGCCCGCCCTGGCGGTGGCGGTCGTCGCGGCAGTCGCGGCGTACGGGGCGGGGGTGGCCACGATGGCACTGACCGGCCACGGACGAGCCCGGGGGGTCCAGGCGGCGCCGGCCTTCCTGGTTCACCTGGCGCGCACCGGTGACGCCACAGCAGCCTGGCGCTCGGCGAACGGCGGGGCGCTGGGGTCGCCGGCGGTGTTCTGGCTGCTGCTCGCGGCCGCGTCCGCGTCCTGCTGCGCGGCCACCGCGTGGCTGGTCGTCAGGGCCCTGCTCCCCCGGCTCGGCAACGAAAGACCAGGCGCCGGTGCGACCTGGGCCAGCGCCCGCCAGGAGCGGCTCATCGCGGTCCCGGACGACCCGCGGCGCCGGCCCTGTCAGCTCGTGGCCGGTCGCGGGCAGCGCAGCCGGCGGCTGCTGGCCGCCCAGGACTGCATCTCGGCGGTGGTCTTCGGCCCGAACGGCTCCGGGAAGTCGACCGGTCTGATCGCCCCCAACGTGCTGGAGTGGGCCGGACCACTGGTCCTGACGACCACCAAGGCGCAGGACGTCGCCCTGGTCCACGCCCGACGGTCAGCACTGGGGCCGGTGTGGGTGATCGCGCCCGGTGGGTGCGCGGGCTTCGCCCTGTCAGGCTGGTCGCCTGTGGCCTATTCCAGCGACGACGAGGCCGCGGACCGGATGGCCGAGTGGCTGTGCGAGGCGTCCGGCCTGGCCGGCAACCCGCGGGCACTGGCCTGGGTGGTGCAGGCACGAAAGCTGATCAGGCCGTTGCTGCTCGCGGCGCACTGCTCCGTTGGCGGCATCGACGACTTCATCCGGTGGGTCTACGACGGTCCCTCGGCGAGCGAAGAGGTCCTCAGCGTCCTTCGCGGCAACGGCCACCACGACGCGGCTCGGGAGTACGCCTCGACCTGGGCCCTGCACGAGGACGGGGTCGGCTCGGTGCTTTTCACCGCCTACGGGATCGCCGACGCCTACTCCCGCCCCGGCGTACGCGCCAGCGCCCGGCAGGGCGACCTGGACGTGGCTGGCCTGGTCGACGGGACGTCCTCGACGCTCGTGATCGTCGCGCCGGAGTCAGACATCGACCGCTACGCACCGATGCTGACCGCGCTCGTGGCTGCCGTCATCCACGCCGCCGAGGTCGTCGCCGGGGCCCGGGGCGGGCCGCTGGCGCCCAGGCTGTTGCTTGCCCTGGACGAGGCCGGGAACGTGTTCCGGTTCCCCCGCCTGGCCAACTTGCTCACCACGGCGCGCGGCAACGGGATCCAGCTCATGCTGGTCTACCACGACCTTGCCCAGCTCGAGCAGGTGGCCGGTCGACAGAACGCCCGCACGGTGCTGAGCAACGCCAAGCTGCGCGTGCTCCTGCCTGGGGTCGGGGACCTGGAGACCCTCAGCTACTTCACCACGATGCTGGGGCGGGCCATGGTCGCCCGCTCGTCGACCACCCGGGGGGCCGGCGGCCAGCTGAGCCGGTCCGTCGGCGTGCAGGCCGAGGACCTGGCGCCCCTGCACGTGCTGCAGCAGCTCCCCCGGGGGTCAGCGGTCGTTCAGTACGAGAACCTGCCGCCGATGCGGGTCCGCATGCGCTTTTGCTACCGGGACAAGGCCCTTCGTCGCCTCAGCGGCGCGGGCGGGCCCGGCCGGTGAGCATCCCGGTGTTCGGGCCCGCGCCGCAGCAGTGGTGCTGGCCGGCCCTGGGCGAGGTCGCGGCGGCCGAACAGTGGCGGGACCTGTCCGCCTGGGTGGGCTGGCTGCGGGGCCGGTACCCGATCGCCGAGCAGCTGCCGGCGTGCTGGTGGCGGCACAGCGAGCTCGTCGAGGAGCTCACGGCCCTTCGTCTGGCCTGGCTGGCGGCGTATACCGAGCCTGGTGCGGCACTGACCGGTCCCATCGACTTCCATGACCGGTGGCTGCCGTCGGTCCTGGGCCGGGTCCGCCGCTGGGGCGTCCAGTGCTTGGGCGAGCACCGGCCCCGACCACCGAGCATCTACGACGGCGCCGCCGTCGACGACCCGGCGGACTTCGCCCAGAGCACCGGCGCAACCCACGCGGAGGCAGGCCTTGGTGCCATCGGCGCGTCGGCTCCGCCCGGAACGCACGCAGCGCCAGGGGGATGGCTGCTGCGGCTGCCGGCCAGCGCGGTCCGTGTACTCCTGGACGAGGGGTACGCCCGCACGACCGATGCGTGCGGTGCCTCCGCCGGCGCCCCGGTCGTCATCGGGGCCGACTACTGGCTACCGGCCGGCGCCGTGTATGCGCGGGTGACCGACCCCGTGCTGCATGGCCGGCTGGCCGCCGAACATCCCCGGTCCGCCTCCACGGCTCGCGACCCTGGGCCGGGGGCGGCGCCGGGGCCGGTTCCGGACGACTCTGGCGTGGGCCCGCGGCGGCGGGGGTGAACACAGTCGAGATCGCCGAACGGGCGACCCTGGGTGCGCTGCTGCTGGATCCGGGCCAGATCCGGCCGGTGTCAGCGTGGCTGGCCGAGTCGGACTTCGACCACCCCCGCTCGGCCATCACCTACCGGCTGCTGACCACCTTGGCGGACCGAAAGCCGCTGCCCGGCCCGGTGGACCTGCTCCAAGCCGCGCTGGCCGACCCCGTGGCAAGGCGAAACGACGTGGCCGGGCCGTATGTCCACGAGCTGCTGGCCAGCCCCGGTGGGCCGGGGCGAAGCTCGGTCTACGGGGGGATGGTGCTTCAGGCGTCGGCTCTTCGCACCCTGGCCGCCGACGCCGCCGACCTGGCCCGCCGCGCGGCGGGCCAGGATCACTGCGAGACGGTCCAGGGACTGCTCGAGGCGATCGGCAGCGCGCTGCGGCGTGCCGTCGAGCTGGACGCACGGCTCGCCTGCGCCGACCCGGCGTACGTCCGCCAGCCCGGCGGCGTGCTGGCGACCTGCGGCACCGACCGCCTCGCCAGCCCCGGTCGTCGCGACCTGGAGTCGGAGGTTGTGGCCGGGCTGCAGGACAACGTGGACCTGCTGCCCCGGGTCTGCCGATGGCTCGCGGCGGCTGACTTCGAGGCCGCCGAGCACGCAGGCACCTACGCGTCCATGCTGCGGCTGGGCAGGCTGGGGCTCCCGGTCGACCACGTGACCACGCTGTGGAACCGGCGCGACGGCTTCGCGTCTGTCGACGCCCCAGCGGCCCATGACGCCGCGACCCGCGAGCGGCGCACCCGTGGCCAGACCCTGCGCCTGGCCCGGCACCTGCTGGCCCGAAGCATCGCCGAGCAGGTGGCGGGAACAGCCGGCGCGATCATGGCGACGGGCCATGACCCGCGTCCCAGCACGAGGCAGCGCCTGCACACCGCCGTCCACCTGCTGCGTCAGCGTCAGGCCTGCACGGCCCGCTGGCTCGCCGCCGGCGAATGCTGAGATTCAGCGGCCCGGCTGGGCCAGCACCCCCGAGGCCAGCAACGCGTCCACCTCCTGCGGTGACAGGCCTGCCTCTCGGGCCAGGGCGACGGTGTGCTCGCCGAGCGCCGGCGGCGCGGTGCGCACCCGCGAGCCCAGGCCGTCGACCCGGACCGGGCTGGCCAGGGTCGGGGCGCTGGCACTGCCCCGGTGATCGATAGGGGCCTGAAGCACCATGTGCCGGGCCGCGGCCATCGGGTGGGCGAGCGCCTCGCCCAGGTCCAGGACCGGGGCGACGCACGCATCCACCGGGCCGAGCACCCGCACCCAGTCGTCGCGGCTTCGCCCCAGCAGGACCCCGGCCACCTCGGCTCGGGCGGACGGGTCGTAGCTGCGCGGGACCAGGTCCTCGCGCGCGATCCCCGCACAGAAGGCCGCCCAGAACCCGGGCTCCAGTGCGCCGACGGACAGGTACCGGCCGTCGGCGCACTCGTAGACGCCGTAGCACGGGTACCCACCGTTGAGCAGCATGTCGCCAGGACCTGGCACCTGGCCGGTGGCCCAGTACTGACCCGCATGCATCGACGTCCAGGCCAGTGCCGCGTCGTACAGGGCGACCTCGACGCGCGACCCGGTCCCGGTCCGGGACGCCCGGTACAGCGCGGCCAGCAGACCGACGCCCAGGAAGCTCGCCCCGCCGAGGTCGGCGACCTGGACCCCCGGCGGGCAGACCGGGCCGCCCGGCGGCCCGGTGATCGCGAGCACCCCCGCGTAGGCGATGTAGTTGATGTCGTGACCGGCGACGGCGGCCATCGGGCCGTCCCGGCCGTAGCCCGTCAGGCTGGCGTAGACGATCTGCGGGTTTCGCCCACGCACGGCGTCGTAGCCGACGCCGAGACGGTCGGCGACGCCGGGGCGGAAGCCTTCGACGAGGACATCGGACCGCTCCACCAGGCGCAGCAGCAGCTCCACGCCCTCCGGGCGCTTGAGGTCGACGGCGATTGAGCGCTTGTTCCGGCCCAGGACCCACGACGCCGCGGACTGCGGCCCGATGGTGGCGCCCATCGCACGCAGGTAGTCGCCCCGGCCCGGCTCCTCGACCTTGACCACGTCGGCCCCGAGGTCGCCCAGCAGCGCGCCGAGCATCCCACCGGGCAGCAGCCTGGTCAGGTCCAGGATGCGCACCCCGTCCAGCGGGCCGGGGGCATCGGCGTCACGGTCCACCTGCCCATCATCGTGCACCGCGTCTGTCACCTCGGCCACCCGTGGCGCAGGCACCCGGGTCCGTCACCGCCACAGCGGTGCGCACCCGATCGCCGCCGGTCTCCCGGCCAGCGCCAACGGCTCACGCGCCGAGCACCGCGATCACCTCGGCGACCTCGGCCTTGGTGCCGACCCGACATCGGGGCGAGGCGAAGGTCCGGCGCCGGCCGGGTCACCAGCAGCGCCTGTTGACCGGAGGCCGGCGATCTGGATGGATGGACCGGCCGGCCAACAACCCGGGCGACGGCGCTGGTCGTCGACCTGATCGACGCGACGACAGGGACATCGATGCCCACGCTCTCCGCCACCGTCGGCGGCACCAGGGCCACCGACGTCGTGGTGGACGTCCCGCTCGAGGACCTCGAAGCCGACCCGTACCCGACCTACGCGTGGATGCGCGCGCACTGCCCGATCGCGCTGGTCCCCCAGACCGGCCGCGTCTTCGTTACGACCTGGGCGCTGTGCGACGAGGCCGGCAACAAGGACGAGGTGTTCGAGCCCGCCAAGGACATCTTCAACACCGTCTACGGCGACCCGAACGTCATCAGCTTGAACGGGCCCGCGCACCGCGAGCTGCGCAACGCGATCAACCCGCCGTTTCGCCCCCGGGCCGTCGCCGCGTACAAGGACAGCGGCCTGCGAGCGACGGCCCGCCGCTACATCGCGGCGATCGCCGACCGAGGCGAGGCGGAGGTGAGCTCGCAGCTGCTCGAGCCGATCAGCCAGCGCGCGGTCGGCGACGTGCTCGGGTTCACCGACGTAGACGATGCGACCCTGTCGCGCTGGTTCCACGACTACGGCGCCTACCTGGTGGACTTCGGACGCAGCGCGCAGGTGGCCGATACCGGGCGCAGCGCGAAGGCTGAGGTGGCCGACTACCTGGACTCCAGGATCGGCGACCTGGCGCGCAGCCCGGACGGCAGCGCCTTGTCGCACATGTTGCACGACGGCATGCCCGCCGGGACGACGCGGACGGTCGCGGACCTCATCGGCAGCTTCGGGGTGCTGATCGTCGGCGGGTTCCAGGAGCCCGCGCACGGGATCGCCAACACCCTGGTCGGCCTGCTCGGCCGACCCGAGCAGGCGGCCCGCCTGCTCGCCGAGCCGCAGCGCTGGTCGGCCAAGGCCATGGACGAAGGCCTGCGCTGGCTGTCGCCGTTCGGGATGACGGAGAAGGTGATGCGCGCGCCGGCCGTCCTGGGCGGCCTGGAGTTCGAACAGGGAACCGAGGTGGGGCTGATGATCGGGTCGGCCAACCGTGACCCGGCGCGCTTTCGCGACCCGGACACATACGACCTGGACCGTGGCCCCGGCACCCACGTCGCGTTCGGCTACGGCACGCACTTTTGCATCGGACACTCGATCGCCCGGGTGCTCGGACAGGTCGTGCTGGAGGAGATGGCCGTCGCGCTGCCGGGTCTGCGCCTGGACCCCGACCGCGAGCCGGTCGTGCACGGGTGGGCGGTGCGGGGCGCCAAGACGCTACCGCTGCGGTGGGACCCGTGACGTCCGGGGGGGCGGCGGCCGGACCCGACGCCCTAGCCGGTATCGACCCCGACGCCGCGGTGGGCACCATCGTCGCCGCGACCGTCGACGGAGAAGCCGCCGCGGTGGTCCGGCACGCCCACGGGTGGGTGCTGGTCGCTGACTGGTGCACGCACGCCCAGTGCCGGTTCACCGACGACGGCGAGGTCGTGGACGGCACGACACTGGTGTGCAACTGCCACGGCAGCGAGTTCGACCTGCGCACCGGCGAGGTGCTCGTCGGGCCGGCCGAGACGGCGCTGGAGGTCCAGGCCCTCGTCGTGGAGTCGGGGACCCTGCGCGGGCCGCAGCGGTCCTGACCGGCCGGCGCAGGAGTACCTGGCGCGCCTCGGCGCCCACCTACGGCTGCGCCTGGCGGACCGAGCAGGAGGCGGTCTCGGCGGCGCGGTGAACCCCGGTGAGGCCGGCCCGAGACGCGACCGACCGGATCGCCGCCTGCGCGGCCCGCGCACCCAGGGGCGAACAACCTGGCTGGGACCTGGCGTCCGGGACGCCCAGCAGCGAGAACAAGGGCAAGACAGCCGGTCCAATCCTGGTTGAGGGTGTGCCACCTGGTTGGCCGCGAACGGCCCGACGAGACAGCCAGGTCCCGTCGCCGGTGAGCGCCTCCCGCACGTGCCGGGGCCGCCCACCGCCTCGCTCGTGTCATGCCGGCAGTCGAAGGAGCAGGCGAGCTTGTGCGTCTGCCGCAGCCGACCGCGTTCTTGCCGAGGATCGACGCGCCTGTTTCGACCCGCCGAGATGCCCGGTGCAGCGCTTGTCCAGCACGCCACCCGGAGCTCGCCAGCGTGGTGTGCCCGTACTCTGGTCAGCGTGACGCAAGCCGGTGACGACGTTGCGCGCTCAGGTGTTTCGCCGGTGCTCGATCAGACTTTCAAGATCGGGTTGGCACTCAAGGCTGCCGACGGCGTCCTGGAGATCGTCGCAGGCGGACTCCTGCTGTTCCTCAGTCCCAGCACCATCGACCGGATCGCCCGCTCGCTGACAGCCCACGAGCTCGGCCAGGACCCGCACGACCGGATCTCCCACTTCATCCTGAACACCACCGGGCACCTGAGCAGCGGCACCACCTTGTTCGGGGCGATCTACCTGCTCAGTCACGGTGTGTCCAAGGTCGTCCTGGTCGTGTTCGTCCTGCGGGACAAGCTCTGGGCGTACCCGTGGCTGATCGGCCTACTGGGAGTGTTTATCGCCTACCAGGTGTACGTCATCGGGTTCGTGAAGTTCTCGTGGCCCCTCACCGCCCTGACGATCTTCGACGCGCTGCTGGTGTGGCTGACCTGGCGCGAGTACCAGGCCAAACGAGCGACGCAGCCGCGGGTGGTCCACGCCGGGCCTTGAGGGACCAACGGCCCTTCGTGGCCGAGATGGCCGAACGTGGACTGAACGGGTGAGCACCGCGACGCGCCGGTGGACGGTGGCAACGGCGGCTGCCTTTGGTGTTGGCCGGTTGCACCACGGTCAACAGCCGGCAGGGACCGGCACCGGCGGGCCGGGGATGGTGGGCGGCGGCTCGACCTTCCACTACTCGCGGCTTGCCTGTTCGGCACCGGCCAGCCTGCCCCGGCTCAGCGATCACGGTGATGCTCGCTGACAGGGGGATGACGCAGATCATGGCCGGAACCGCACCCCAGGGGGCGCGCCTGATGCTTCGCGCCGTCCCGGCGACCGTGCGAGCCGGCCAGGTGACCGTGATCGCGCAGAACACGGGCCGGCGCACCCACGAACTCGTGATCCTCCCCCTGGGTGCTGGCGCCTTCGCTGGTGAACGGATCCCGGGCGCGGAGGGCAAGGGTCGACGAGACCGGCAGCCTCGGCGAGGCCTCGACATGGTTCAGGCGCCGCAGCTGGCATCACCTGCGCACGGTTCGTATCGGGCGCCTCCGAAAGAGCCCACTGGAGATCAACACATTGAGGATAGACACCGCGACGATCAACCCTGCGGTGCCGCCCATGGGCGATGGCTCGGTGGCGGTCACGAGTTCGTCGCCGACGTCGGGCACGGCAGTGTGCTTCATGGCACCCGGCGCCGGAAGGCGTGGATACCCAGCAGGGCGTACGTTCGTGACATGGCCGTCCCCGCTCCACCGGTCGCGCGTCGGGTCCTGGTGACGGGAGCGACCGGTTACATCGGCGGGCGGCTCGTCCCGGGGCTCCTTGATGCGGGCTTTCAGGTGCGGGTGCTTGCTCGTCAGCCGGTCAAGCTGACAGACCGGACGTGGGTGGCGCGCGTCGAGGTCGTCGAAGGGGACGCGGCGCGGCCGGCCGACGTGGCCGCGGCGCTGCGCGGCGTCGACGTCGCCTACTACCTGCTGCACTCGCTGGCCGGGGGGTCCTCCTTCGCAGCCGAGGACCGAAGCATCGCCCAGGCCTTCGCCGCGACTGCCCGCGAGGTCGGGGTCCAGCGCCTGGTCTACCTCGGCGGCCTGGTTCCCCCTGGCGCGCAGGACCTTTCGGAGCACTTGCGCTCACGTCGCGAGGTGGGGGAGATCCTGCGTGCCTCGGGTGTCCCCACCGTCGAGCTGCGCGCCGCGGTGATCATCGGGTCGGGGTCGGCGTCTTTCGAGATGCTGCGCTACCTCACCGAGCGGCTGCCGGCGATGACCACCCCGCGGTGGGTGCGCAGCCGCATCCAGCCCATCGCCGTCCGGGACGTCCTGCATTACCTCCTCGCCGCCGCTGACCTGCCGGCGACGGTGAACCGGGCCTTCGACATCGGAGGTCCCGACGTTCTGACATACGCGGACATGATGCGCCGCTACGCGGCGGTCGCGGGCCTGCGGCCGCGGCTCATCCTCCCGGTCCCGGTGCTCACCCCGGGCCTGTCGTCGCACTGGGTCGGTCTGATCACGCCGGTCCCGGCGTCCATCGCCCGGCCCCTGGTCGAGTCGCTGCGGCACGAGGTGGTCTGCCACGACCGGGACATCGTCGCCTACGTGCCCGACCCGCCCGGCGGGCTGATCGGGTTCGACGAGGCGGTGCGCAGAGCGCTGACCCAGGTACGGGAGGCGGCGGTGGATACCCGGTGGAGCGAGGCCAGCTACCCCGGCACCTCGGCCCAGCCGTGGCCCGGTGACCCGGACTGGACCGGTGGCACCTTGTACCGGGACGTCCGCGAGCGCGTCGTCCACGCCCCGCCGGCCTCGGTGTGGGAGGTGCTGGACGCCATCGGTGGTGACCAGGGCTGGTACTCCTTCCCGCTGGCCTGGTGGGTGCGCGGAGCCGTGGACCGGGCAGTGGGCGGGGTGGGGCTGCGCCGCGGGCGGCGCAACCCCGACCGACTCGCCGTCGGCGACGTGGTCGACTTCTGGCGGGTCGAGGAGCGCCTCCCCGCATCGCTGCTGCGGCTGCGGGCCGAGATGCGCCTACCCGGCCTGGCCTGGCTGGAGTTCACCCTGCACGGCTCCGGAACTCAGACGGTGCTGCGCCAGCGAGCCCTCTTCCACCCCCGCGGGCTCGCCGGCCAGGCCTACTGGAAGGGCGTCGCGCCCTTCCACGGGATCGTGTTCGGTTCCATGATCCGCAACATCGCGGCCGCGGCCGAGGAACGGGCCGCCGCCTCCCGGCCAGCGTCGTAGGCGACCGGAGGCGCCGCCTCAGCGGGCTCTGTTCTGCACGCACCTCACGGTCCCGACCGCGCTGCGCAACGCTAGCCCTGACACGGCCGGCATCGCCCGGTGATGCGATGGGTCCCCACAGGGTCCAGGAGCCGTGATGGGCACGACGCCGGTTTGGCCAGCGGTCTAGCCCATCCCCGTCCGCTGGCCGTCGGGGACAGCTCGAGCGACAACGCACCATGCCTTGGCGCAGGCCACTCGGGGCGCGCCGCTAGGGATTTGAGCCCCGAACCCGCGGATGAGGAGTCGGGTCTGAGCCGATCCAGGGCGAGTTGGATCTTCCTGCCTAGGGCCGGAACATGGTGGGGCACAACGGTCCTCATGCCGCAACGACTCCGTCAGTTTCGGGCGTGATGGCGCGTTCGAGCCGAAGATGGACCCAGTCGCTGGGCGCCCGCGGCGGATCCAAGAGCCCAGGCGGATTCACGGCGTCCTTCTCACATGTAGCGGTCGCCGACTGTCAGGGCGTGAACAGCGCCGGGCCTACCAGGCGGCGAGCAGGTCGTCCGGGCTGAGCACGAGGAGGTCGCGGATGCTGGCGCCCGAACGGCTGACGGCGAAGGCCGCGGTCTGCTGCGTTGCCCCGGGCAGTTGGCTTCGGTGCGCGAGGAGCTCTCCGAGGTCGTGGTCGTCGAAGGGCGTGTTCTGGAGCCACTTGATCGACCCGACGGCGGTGATTGCGGTCGCGGGCCGGCGGTCGGCGATGACGATGTCGATCTCGGGGTTGTTGGTCCGGGTCCAGTAGCCGCCGACCAGGCCGTCGGCTCCGGCCGGACCTGCTGCGCCGAGGCGGGCCAGGCTCTCGCGGATGACAGGCTCGATCGTCCGGCCACGCCACGAGGGCCACGACGTCGTGATTCTGGCGAGAACTTTGTCGCCGCGTCCGCGCTCTATCTCGGGCAGGTGTGGGCCGATGAACGTGAGCCAGAAGCGCAGGTAGGGATCGTCGACTCGGTACCGGGTGTCCTTCGACGCCTTCGCCGACAGTGGCAGGTCCGCGGCCACGACCCGCTTGTCGCGCAGGACGGTGAGACTGCGGCTGAGCGACGCTTGCGGCAGGCCTCCGGCCTTCTGCCCGATCGTCGTGAACGTCCGCGTCCCGGCGCCGACGGTCGAGAGCACGAGTCGGGCCTGGGTGTCGGCGGGGAACTCCGCGGCCAGGGACCGCTCGCCGCTCACGACGAGTGCTGAGGTGGAGTCGGACAGCGACTCGGTGAGGTAGCCGGTGAGGTCCGCGCCGGTGCGCCACTCCTGGCAGACAAGCGGCAAACCGCCCGTGACCAGGTACGCGTCGAACGCCTCAGCCGCGGGCAGCCCGAGCATGGTGGCGACCTCCCGCGGGCTCAGCGCTGGGACGACCATCTCGCGGGCCCGCTGGTGGAACGGGCGGCCGTAGCCGTTGAGGGCCTCCATCATCGCCAGGTCCGACCCGATCCCGATGAGGAGCACCGGGTACTTGGCGATCACCCGGTCGAACACCTTCTGCAGGGTCCCCTCGAACCCCTGATCGGCGGCGGTGAGGTAGGGCAGCTCGTCGAGCACGATGATGCTGGGCGAGTTGGTCGGCACGATGGTGGCCAGCAGTCGCAGAGCCGCCTCCCACGACTCGGGCGTGACCTCGCGGAAGGTTTCGGCACCGGGCATGCTTGACGCGGCGACTTCGGCGGTGAACAGCCGGAGCTCCTCATTGGGGCGCTGCATCGACGCCGTGAAGTACACCGAGGGGACACCAGAGCGGTCGATGAACTCCTCGACCAGGCGCGACTTGCCCACCCGGCGGCGTCCGCGCACGAGTAGCGCCTTCCCCGGCCGGTCGGCGCCACCAGCGCGGACCAGCGCCAGCTCACGGTCGAGCTGGCGCAGCTGCTCCTGCCGGCCCACGAACGATCCCACTTCCATCGCCTCCCTCCTGACTCTCATTGGAGAGAGTAACACCAATGAGAGTAACCTAGGCGGGACGAAGGAGAATGCACGGTCGAGCCGGCCACTCGTGCGCCGATCCCGCTCACTGCACTGTCATCCGCAGGTGGCCACGAAGGAAGTGGCCAATGCTCTCGACGCCCCGCCAGCGTGGTCGAAGATGCTCAGGAGATCGCGGCTGTCACCAGCGCGATGACCCGCTTCTGCACCGCCGGGCTCCATCCCTTGAGTGCGTACGACACCGGCCACATGTCGCCGTCGTCGAGGTCGGCCGCCTCCTGGAATCCTAGAGTCGAGTACCGGTACTTGAACTTGCCTGCGTCCTGGAAGAAGACGACGACCTTGCCGTCCGCGTTCGCGTAGGCGGGCATCCCATACCACGTCTTCGGCGACAGGTCCGGGGCAGTTGCGGTGACCGTCACGTGCACGCGTTCACCGAGCGCCCGGTCCTGCGGCGCCATGGCCGCGATGGCGTCCAGGACCGCCTGTAGGCCATCGGCCTGCTTGGCGCCCTTCTTGCCTTCAGCACGCAGCTCGGTGGCACGCGCTTTCATGGCGGCACGTTCGTCGGCGCTGAAGCCGTCGGACTCGGCCTTGGCACTCTTCGCGGACATCGCGGACATCGCGGGGCTTGCCTCCTCTACGCGCAGTGACCGGCGTCGTGCCGACCCTTCGAGGCAGACTAGGCCTGAGCGCGTGGTGCCGCCTATGGATTGCTCCGTGGATCGGGCCGAGGCGCGTTGTGTGCAGGCTGCGCCCAGAAACGACTGCGGCAGGTGACGGGCTGTGCGTGCCACTGTGCGGATCTTCAGCCGCGTCAAGCTCAGGACCGGACCGGCACGGGGTTCGCCGATGCGCCGGGGTCATCAATGGCCTGGCGAGTCTGCGGTATGTCGACTCCGGCCGTCACCCGACAGGGCCTCGCGGGGCCCCACCTGGTGGGGATGGCAGCTCTCGGCCGTGGACCTGCACACGCAGCCCTGCGACGATCGCCAGCTCTGCCGTCGCCACGGCGGGGTCGCAGGCCTGCCGGGCGGCGGCGACACACCCCTGGCCCCGCTGTCCACCGGTTCGGGTGGCAGGCCCGCCGGGGGACGCACTGTCAGCCGCAGCCGGCCCACCGGCAAACCGCCAAGGCACGGCCGCGACTGTCAGCTCGGCGGTCAGGTCAGTGGTCAGGCGGTGAAGGGGTCGTAGCCCGGAGCGGTCCGCGGCCAGGGGTAGGCGGCCTCCCACCGGGCGGCAAGGTCGAGCAGCCAGCCGTCGGCGAACCTCGGGCCGGTGACCTGCAGACCGAACGGGATCCCCTCGCACAGGCCCGCCGGCAAGGTGATCGCCGGGTGTCCGGTGACGTTCTGCATGGCGGTCGAGTAGACCTCCGGGGCCAGGGCGCCCACCTCGTCGCCCGCTCGCAGCCGACCGTCGGCCAGCACCCCTGCGACCGCCACGGTGGGGGTGAGCAGGAGACTGTCCGCGCCCAGCAGGTCGTCCATGGCAAGCACGTAGTCGAACCGGCGGCGCCTGGCGCCGATGTACTCCTCCAGCGTCACGTCCAGACCGGCGGACAGGAACTGCGCGGTGCTCGGGTGCATCCGTGCCAGCCCGGCGATGACCTGGTCGCGCCCCAGCGCAACCACGTGCTCGGCGGCAGCGAGAGTGAACCAGTCCAGGTCCGGGTCGCCGGAGGCGAACACCGTCCCCGGCGCCAGCGGCTCAACGGGGGCACCGGTGAGGTCGGCGAACGCCGAGCCGGCGGCGGCGAACACCGCGGCCACCGGCCCCGGCAAGGGTCCGAGGTCGGACGTGCGCTCGGCCACGAAGAGCCGCACGGGCAGCTCGGGGTGCGCCCTGCTGCCTCGAATGCCCCGGCCGGGTGCGGCCTCCGGGTCGCCGGCAACGTCTCCTGCCTCGATCTCCAGCAGCAACCTCAGGTCCTCGACTGTGGTCGCGAAGGGGCCCTCGGTGGACAGGTCGATCCAGTCCGGCGCCCGGAGGCGCCCGACCAGCCCGCGGGTCGGCTTGATCCCGACCAGGCCGCAGAACGCGGCGGGGATCCTGATCGACCCGCCTCCGTCGGTGGCGGTGGCCACCGGAACCAGCCCGGCCGCCACGGCCGCTGCCGAGCCGCCGCTGGAGCCGCCTGGTGAGTAGTCCAGGTTCCACGGGTTGCGGGTGACCCCGGTGAGCAGGTTCGCGGTGTAGCCCTCGACTGCGAACTCGGGCAGGGCCGTCTTGCCGACCACGATGGCGCCGTGGGCGCGAAGCCGCTGCGGGACCAGGGAGTCCACGCGCGCCGGCGGCGCGTCGGCCAGCAGCAGGGAGCCTTTGCGGGTGGCCATCCCGGCGACGTCCTCAAGGTCCTTGACCAGCACCGGAACCCCGGCCAGGCGCCCGGCCGGCTCCCCGGCCGCCAGCCGCGCATCCAGCGCGCGGGCCTCGGCCAAGGCCGGGTCAGCGCGCAGGGCCACCACGGCACCCAGCGCCGGGTTGTCGCGTTCGATCCGGGACAGCGCCTGGGTGACGGCGTCGACCGCGCGCAGCCGGCCCGCGGCCACCTGCCGGGCGACGGCGGTCACCGGACCGGTCGAGGCCGAGCTGAGCGGGCTCCCGGGGCTGCCCGGGCTCACAGCTTCGGCCTGCCCGCCCGCCGGGCGAGCAGGCCGAGCAGCTCGTAGACCATGTTGGCGGCCGCGATCGCGGTGATCTCGGCGTGGTCATAGGCCGGGGCGACCTCCACCACGTCGGCGCCGACCAGGTTGGTGCCGTCCAGGCCGCGCAGGATCGCCTGGAGCTCGCGGCTGGTCAGCCCGCCTGGCTCCGGCGTGCCGGTCCCCGGGGCGTGCGCCGGGTCCAGGACGTCGATGTCTATCGAGACATACAGCGGGCGGGAGCCGACCCGCTCGCGGACGCGGTCCAGGGCCTCGTCGACGCCGCGGCGCTGCAGGTCCATGGACGTGACGGTGGCGAACCCCAGCTCACGGTCGGCCTCCATGTCGCCGGTTGAGTACAGGGGGCCCCGGGTGCCGACGTGCGCCGAGGTGCCCAGGTCGAGCACACCCTCCTCGACCGCGCGCCGAAACGGGGTCCCGTGGGTGTAGGGCATGCCGAAGTAGGTGTCCCAGGTGTCCAGGTGCGCGTCGAAGTGCACCAGAGCGACCGGGCCGTGCCGCGCCGCGGTCGCCCGCAGCAGTGGCAGCGACATCGTGTGGTCCCCGCCGATGACCACCAGATGGTCGGCGGCGGCGAGCACCGCGGTCGCGGCGGACTGGACCTGCTCGACCGCGACCGGGATGTCGAAGGGGTTGCAGGCCACGTCGCCGGCATCGGCTACCTGGTGGACGGTCCATGGCTCGGTGTCCAGGAAGGGGTGGTAGGGCCGCAAGAGCTTGGAGCCGGTGCGGATCGCCCCCGGCCCGAACCTGGCGCCCGGCCGGTAGGAGACCCCGGAGTCGAACGGGATGCCGAGCACCGCCACCGCGGCCGAGCCGACGTCGGCCAGCCGCGGCAGCCGGGCGAAGGTGTCGGGCCCGGCGAAGCGCGGCACGACCATCGCGTCCGGTGGACCGACCGGCCCACCGGCGTCGCCGCCGCCCCGACCGGGTGGGCGCCCCCCCGGTTCGCTCATGCGCCGGGGTCGACGCTGAGGTGCTCGTGGACCCCGAGCCAGTGGCCGCGGGAGTCCCGGCGCATCACGATGGTCTCGCGCTCGGCCAGGGCGGTCTCGCCGTCGCCGTCGCGCAGCGTGGTCCGCACACTGTGGGTGAACACCGCCACATCGTCGCTGAGCAGGTCGACGCGCTGCCGCGTCGACACGCAGCCAAGCACCTGGAAGCCTTCGCGGACCCAGCCGTCCCACTCCTTCTCGTAGTCCGCTCGGGAGCCGAGCAGGGCCTCGGCGCTGTGGAACAAGAACGTGGCCTCGGGTGCGAAGGAGTCGAAGTACCGGTCCCGGTCGTGGCTGCCGAACGCCGAGACCAGGTCGGCGGCGGCGGCCAGCACCTCCTGCTCGGCGGTCATCGGGCCAGGCCCGTCTGCGCGAGCACCGCCTCGCTGCGGGCGATCGCGTCCTGCTCGTGGGCCACCGGGTGCCGACGCGACATGCCCAGGTAGACGGCCGCGCCGACGATCATGCCCAGGATCCACGAGATGTCCACACCCTGCAGCCAGGTGGCGCCCTTGCTCTCGTAGAAGCCCGGGATGTAGGCGAACGGCACCTCCACCGCGATGGCGACCAGGTAGGCGACCACGCCGCGGCTGGACCAGCGCCCGTAGATGCCGTTCGGGGTGAACAGGTCGGTGATCGCGTAGTGCCCGTGGCGCAGGAAGAAGAAGTCGACCAGGTTGATCGCGGTCCACGGGGCGAGCAGGTACAGCATGGCCAGCAGTGCGTTGTTCAGGGCGGTCGTGGCATTGGTCAGCGCCATCCCGGCGACCAGCCAGACCACGGCGAGGACGACGATGACGATGACCCTGAGCTGGCGGGTCGGCACGACCGGGCGGAAGGCGTCCACCGCCGTGACCATGGTGAGCATCCCGCTGTAGGCGTTCAGGCCCATGGTCGCCACCAGGGCCAGGACGGCCAGGATCGCCAGGACGCTGCCCAGGTGGCCGAAGACGGAGTTGCCGGAGTCGCGGATGCCCACCAGTGCGTCACTGACACCCAGTCGGGTCGCCATCCAGGCGCCGAGCGGAATGAGCCAGATCGGGGAGCCGGCCGCGCCCCAGAACACCGACGCGATGATGGTGCCGGTCCTGGTCTGGCGGGGCAGGTAGCGCGAGTAGTCCGACACGTACGGGGCGTAGGTGATGTTGTACGAGGCCGCGACGGTGAACATCGCCAGGAAGCCGGCCCAGGTGAAGGTGGTGGCGGCCGGGGCGGAGCCGCCGGCGTGACCGGTCATGACTCCCACCGTCAGGACGAGCCAGAACGGCAGGGACGTCCAGAACAGCAGCTTGAACACCCGGTGCAGCCAGTCGTGGCCGTAGATGGCCAGCAGGGCCCCGGCCACCGTGATCAGCACCGCGACCGCGGTGGCGTTCCAGCCGAAGATCCCGTGCAGGCCCTCCTTGATGATGATGGTGTCCACGACGTTGAAGGCCAGGAAGGTGAAGCCGGTGGCGATCAGCGGCAAGATCACCCCGCTGTAGCCGAACTGGGCCCTGGACTGGATCATCTGCGGCAGGCCCAGCTTTGGACCCTGCGACGCGTGCGCGGCCATGAACAGCGTGCCGAACAAGATGCCCAGCACCGAGGCAGCCACGGTCCAGCCCAGGCTCAGTCCCAGCAACGGCCCGACGAACCCGATGGCCACGGTGAACGGCTGGAAGTTCCCCAGGAACCAGAACGGACCCTGGGCGCCGACACGTCCGTGCCGCTCGTTCTCGGGGACGTAGTCGATGGATCGGGTCTCGATGGCACTGCTTCGTGGGGTGACGCTGAGCGTGTCCTCGGCCATTGCTGGTCCTCTCCGATGGGCGGCTGGCCATCAATGTCCCGGGGCAGCCTCGGCGAAGCAATCGGGCTGGGCCCAATCTTGGGCTCTGGACTTGTTGTTGCCCACAAGGCAGGCTGCCTTCGCATGGACCCAGAGAGCCCGCTGCTGACCGTGGCAGACCTGCTGCGCTCCCCTGGCCTGCAGCTGGAGCTGGTGGCCGGGTCGGCGGGTCTGGGCCGGCGGGTGGCGTGGGCCCACGTCAGCGAGCTGGAGGACCCGACCCCGTGGCTGCTCGGAGCGGACCTGCTGATGACCACAGGGCTCGGCGTGCCCCGGTCCGCAGCACGCCAGCGCGCCTACCTCGAGCGCCTCGACGACGCCGGCGTGACCGCGCTCGCCCTGTCCGACCAGCTGCACGTGCCGCCGCTGCACGCGTCGTTCTTGTCCACCGCGGAAGCTCGGGGCATCCCGGTGCTGCGGGTGCCGCTGCCGGTTCCTTTCATCGCGATCGCCCAGGAGGTCGCCGCCGCGGTGCAGTCGGACATGTACCGCAGGCTCACCGCACAGCTGCACGTGTTCGGTGCGCTGCAGACCCTGGCCGCCGAGGACCTGTCGGTCAGCGAGCTGTTCGCCCGGCTGGAGGTGCTGTCCGGCTACGCACTGTCGGTGTCGACTCCGAACGGGCGGGCGCTGCTGCCGGGAGTCCCAGCCCCGCCGCCGCATCAGTTGCGCCTGCTGCCGGCCAGCTACGACTCACCGCCCACCGTGGCTGACGGCTACGTGTTGCCGGTGGTTGCCCCAGGCGGGCCGGCCGGGTTCTTGCTGGCAGTGGAGCACGGGCGGACGGTTCCGGCCGGCTTCGCCGTCGTGCAGCACATCGCCACCATCGCGGCGTTGCAGCTGTCCATCGCCCGCCATGAGCGCGAGACCGTGCGACGCGAAGGCGCCGAGACCCTCGCCGAGCTGCTGCAGGGGGTGCTCGACCCGGCCACCGCACGGCGGCGGCTGGCCCGGATCGGGTACGACGGCCAGGCGCCGCTGCGCCTGGCCGTGGTGCGACCGGTTGGCCGCGCGCCGGTCGACGACCAGCTCGTGGTCCGGGCCCTGGACCGCCTCGACGGGCCGGCGCTGGTCCTGCGCCAGGAACGAGACCTCGTGCTGCTGGTCGCCGCCGATGCGAGCCTGGAGCCGGTCCTGGCCGGACGCGGCGACCTGGCCGTCGGGGTCAGCCAGGGGTTCGAGCCCGGTGCCCCGCTGGCGGTTCCGCGCCGCGAAGCCCTGTGGGCCACCGCCCGCGCCCATGACCGGGGCGGGGCGATCATCGTCTTTGGCCATGACGCCGCCGGCCGCTGGCTCGCCGACGACCGCGACGCGCTGCGCGCCCTGGTCGATGCCGTCCTCGGTGAGGTTCTCGCCTACGACAGCGTCCACAACGGCCAGCTCGTGCCGTCGGCGACCGTGTGGCTGGAGCATGACCGCCGCACCGCCGAAGCGGCACTCGCCCTGCACGTGCACCCCAACACCCTGGCCTACCGGATCAGGCGCTTCGAGCAGCTGTCCGGGCGGTCGCTGCAGTCCACGGCCGACCTGGCCGAGGTGTGGCTCGCCCTGCACGCCGTCGTGCACACGTGAGCGTCAGAGCCGGGTCATGGTGTCCGAGCATGACCGACGACGGTGACGCCGCGTACCGGCCATTTCCGTCCTTCGGGCAGTGGAGGGGCTGCGCTGTCGACCTGCCTTCGGTCGCCGACTTCGCGTCTCTGCTGGCGGCGGCGCTGTAGTCCAGTCCGCCGAGCGTCTTCGGTGAAGCCGTCCGACAGCTCACCAACCAGGCGGCCATCGACACGGCGGCGATCGAAGGTCCGTACGAGATCGACCGTGGGTTCACCTGGACTGCTGCGGCCGGGACCGCGATTCTCGAGGCGCTCACGATGACCAAGGGCGTCGAGGTGGCTCGGCACGTGGAAGGCGCCCTCACGGCGCAGGACTATGTGCTTGACCTTGCGACCGAAGCTATGCCGATCTCGCGGGCCTGGCTCAGGTCACTGCATGAGGTGATCGTCTCGGGTCAGGACGCCTTCCGAGTGATCACCTCGCAGGGCCCGCAGGAGCGTCAGCTGCCTGACTGGTTGGTCCGCCGGCAGGTAAGCCTGCGGCGGCATCGACTACCGCGAGGCCACCGGTCAGCTGACGGGGCGTGCGCGGCGCGGGGCCCGGCCGGCCGGTTGACCCGGCTCGGGCCGGGTGGGTGCGCTCGGGACAGCCAGCTGGCTGTGCCCCCCACCGGCTTGCAGGGTCACCGGCTCGCCGTGGTGGCTCAGCGTCAACGGCTGGTCCGAGCCGCTCCACGTGTAGGTGGCAACGGCCGCTGACACCTCGACCCGTAGCCGTCCACCCCGGTAGGACAGGCAGAAGGCCAGCCGGGTCAGACCATCGGGCAGCCGCGGCGCGAATCTCAGCGTTCCGCCGTGGTCTCGCATGCCGCCGAAGCCAGCGACCAGCGCTGACCAGGCCCCGGCCAACGACGCCATGTGCAGGCCGTCCCTGGTGTTGTGCTCGAGGTCGGCCAGGTCCATCGACGCGGCCTCGATCGTGTAGGCGTAGGCCAGGTCCAGATGTCCGACCTCGGCGGCCAGGACGGCCTGGGTGCACGCCGACAAGGACGAGTCGCGCACCGTCAGCCGCTCGTAGTAGTCGAAGTTGGCGGCCTTCTCCTCGGCTGTGAACGCATCGCCTCGCAGGTGCATGGCCAGGACCAGGTCGGCCTGCTTGACCACCTGTTTGCGGTAGAGGTCGAAGTAGGGGAAGTGCAGCAGCAACGGGTACTGCTGAGTCCCGGTGGAGGCGAAGTCCCAGACCTGGTGGCCGGTGAACCCCTCGGACTGGCAGTGCACGCCCAGGGTCTGGTCGTAGGGCACGGCCACTTTCTCGGCGGCGTCGCGCCAGGCCGCCATCTCCTCCGCATCCACGCCCAGGTCACGGGCCCGGTCGGGGAAGCGGGTCGCCAGGTCCGCGGCCGCGGTCATGTTCTGGGCGGCCATCAGGTTCGTGTACACGTTGTTGTCCGCCAGTGCGCTGTACTCGTCGGGGCCGGTGACACCGTCGATCCGGAACCGGCCGTAGATGTCGTGGTGGCCCAGAACGCGCCACAGCCGCGCCGTCTCCACCAGCAGCTCCAGGCCGACCTCGCGCGCGAAGTCCTCGTCCCCGGTGGCCCGGTCGTAGCGGGACACGGCGTCGGCGATGTCGGCGTTGACGTGGAACGCCGCCGTGCCCGCCGGCCAGTAGCCCGAGCACTCCTCGCCGTTGATGGTGCGCCAGGGGAAGGCAGCGCCGACCAGGTCAAGCTGTGCAGCTCGCTGCCGGGCCATCGGCAGAGTCGAGCTGCGCCAGCGCAACGCGTCCCGGGCAGCCACCGGATGGGTGTAGGTCAGCACCGGCAGCACGAACGTCTCGGTGTCCCAGAAGCTGTGCCCGTCGTAGCCGGGGCCGGTCAGGCCCTTGGCGGCGATCGGGCGCCGCTCGGCGCGCGCCCCCGCCTGCAGCACGTGGAACAGGGCGAACCGCACCGCCTGCTGCAGCTCGGGGTTGCCTTCGACCTCGACGTCCGCGCCGACCCAGAACTGGTCCAGGAACGCCCGCTGACCGGCCACCAGCTCGTCCCAGCCGCTGCGCACGGCGTCCACCAGGCCGGCCCTGACCTGGTCGCGCAGGGCCGGCGCGGAGCGCTGCGAGGACCAGCCGTAGCTGACGAACTTGACCAGCCGCAGCCGTTGTCCGGCTCGCAGCCGCGCCGCGACGGTGACCCGGCCGAAGTCGGGCGCCGACTCGCTCGACACCTCGACGCCGGCGTCGTCGGGTGCCTGGACCAGGTGGTCCATCGACGCCGAGACCAGCAGACCGCTGCGCCGGGTGGAGTGCACCAGGGCTACCCGGGAGCCTTGCGCCAAGTCTTCGACCGCGACCAGCGGGGAGTCCATGACGGCGGCGACCCTCGGGTCGGCCTCCTGTGCGGGCAGCTGCTCGTTGGCGACGAGCTCGGACTGAACCACCAGGCGCACCGGGTCCCGAACCGCTTCGACCTCGAAGGCAATGGCCAGGATCGAGCGGTGGGTGAACGAGACCAGGCGGGTCGAACGGACCAGGACGGTCCGTCCCGCTGGCGACGTCCAGTGCACGTTGCGAACCAGCGTGCCGGCCCGGAAGTCCAGGGTCCGCTCGTGGGAGAGCAGGTCGCCGTAGCGGATGTCGAACGGCTCGTCGTCGACGAGCAGCCGGATCAGCTTGCCGTTGGTGACGTTGATGACGCTCTGGCCCGACTCGGGGTAGCCGAAGCCGGCCTCCGCGTACGGCAGCGGTCGCAGCTCGTACACCGAGTTCAGGTACGTGCCGGGCAGCCCGTGCGGCTCGCCCTCGTCGAGGTTGGCCCGGACCCCGACGTGGCCGTTGGACAGGGCGAACACCGACTCGGACTGGGCCAGGACATCGGTGTGCAGCTCGGTCTCGCGCAGCGACCACGGGTCGACGGTGTACGCCGGGTGCTCGATCACGGTGCTCCTGAGTGTCGGCTGGTCCTGAGTGTCGGCTGGTCCTGAGTGTCGGCTGCTGCTGATCTAGGTCGGCACCGCGCGCGTCGACCCGACGTGGGGTTGCCGGCCGACGAGCTCGGCGAGGTCGGTGACCACGAGGTCGGCGCCGTGCTGGGCCAACGCCGCGCCGTGACCGACGCGGTCCACCCCGACGACGATGGCGAAGCCTCCGGCCCGTCCGGCCTCGACGCCGGCGAGGGCGTCCTCGAACACCGCGGCCGCGCAGGCGGGCACGCCCAGCAGGTCGGCGCCGGCCAGGAAGGTGTCCGGTGCCGGCTTTCCCGACAGGTGGCGGGCGTGGGCGACGTCCGCGTCCACGACCGCGTCGACGCGCCGGGACAGCCCGGTGGCCTGGAGCACCGCGCGGGTGTTCGCACTGGAGGACACGACTCCTATGGCCAGCCCGGCCGAGCGGCAGGCATCCAGGTACCGCACCGACCCGGGGTAGACCTCGACGCCATGGTCAGCGATCGCAGCCAGCACCAGGTCGTTCTTCAGGCGCCCCAGGCCCGCCACCGTGCCCTCCCCCGGCGGGTCCTGCGCGCGGCCCTCAGGCAGGTCGATGCCTCGCGAGGCCAGGAAGGCGCGGGTCCCCGCCTCGCGTGGCTTGCCGTCGACGTAGCGGTCATAGTCCGCGCGCAGGTCGAAGGGGACGAAGGGTGCCTGGCCGGCCTGCGCCCGGTGGGCCAGGAATGAGTCGAACATCTGCTTCCAGGCCGCCGCGTGCACCTTCGCCGTGGCCGTGAGCACCCCGTCGAGGTCGAACAGGCATCCGGTCGTGCCGTCCGGAAGCCCCACTGCCCGTGGATTCCCCTGTCCGCTCACGCCACCCTCGCTCTCGCCCACCAGCCAGTATCGTCGCGCCGCCCGCGAGCCGGCGTTGGGTCGCCGCCCTGGTGACGGGGCAGGATGGCCGTATGGACATCATCGTGGAGGACTCCTTCGATGAGGAGCGATACGAGGCCAGGACCGTGGACGGGCAGCTGGCCGGGTTCGCCGCCTACCAGCTCGCGCCGAACCTCATCGTCCTGACCCACACCGAGGTCGGACGGGAGTTCGAGGGGCGGGGCGTGGCGAGCTCGCTGATCCGCGGCGCCCTGGACGACATCCGCCAGCGACAGATCCCGATGCTGGCGCTGTGCCCGTTCGTCAAGGCTTTCCTGCTGCGCCACCCGGAGTACCGGGACCTGGAGTACATGCCGCCGGGGTCCGCGGCGCACGACTGAGCGGGCCGGGCCGGCCTTCTGCGGCGGGGGCCGCCGGCCGCCGACCCGTGCGACGCCCCCGGCGACGGCGCCGGCGCGGTCGCGCTACGGTGCGGCGCTCAGGTCACGGTGACCGTGACGGGGGCGGACATGGCGCCGGCGATCCCGTCGTGCGCGGCCACCACCGCGTACACGGTGTGGCTGCCCAGCCCGGGCAGGACGGCCGACAGGTGGACGCTGCCGTCGGCGGCGATCGTGCCCGAGCCCATCACCCCACCCAGTCCGAGCTCGACGAAGTCGATGACTGAGCCCGGGGCCAGCGACGCCACGGACGGGCCGGACGTGGTGGCCAGCGCGGAGAACAGGACCGGGGAGCCCGAGGCGACGGTGGGCGGCGCGGACAGCGACACCGCCGTCTGCGGCAGCCTGGTGGGCTCGCCGCAGAAGTAGCCCGAGACGTCGGCCAGCACCGCGATGTCCCCCGCGTTGTTGTAAACGATCTCGGTCAGCGGGTCGCCCGCGGCGATCGCCGTGGTCGTCAGGTTGGCCCGGACGGCTCCCGGGTCGAGGTTGATCGACGAGCTGGTCCGCCCGACCGCGACCGGGACGCTGGAGGGGAACAGGCTCAGGAAGGTCGACGCCGTCGGCGCCACGCCGGTGAGGTTGAGGACGACGGCGTGGGCGCGCGACCCGCTCGCCGCCACCAGGAACGGCCCCGACCCGCCGGCACCCAGGCCGCCCGGGCGGGTGTCCAGGATCCGCGCCGGGGGGACCGGCGCCAGCGACAGCCCGGTGCCCGCGCTGTAGTAGCCCTGCACGTCGGCGACCAGGTCGACCGACCCCGAGGCGTTCAGGAACGTCACGTCACCACCGGCAGAGACCTTGGTCAGGACCATGTTGGCCACCGCCGCCGCAGGACCGACGTTCAGATTCGAGGACCCGGCCCCGCCGGCGTACCCGGCCGGGTAGACCGAGATGTGGGTGGGGGCCGTGGCGCCCACCGCCGTGACGTTGAGCGTGACCGCGTCCACCCCGCTCGCCGGGACGCCCGCTGTGCCCTCCACATGCAAGGTGACGGTGGCACCCGGGCCCACTTTCGCGACGGCGACGCCGCCGGTGCCCGACCGGGTGTCCAGGACCCGGCTCGGGTTGAGCGCGGTGTACAGGTCGGCGGAGTCCCGGGCGTAGTAGCCGGCCAGGTCGACCGCGACGTCCACGGTCCCCCCGTGGTTGAAGATGCTGATCCGCCCCGCCGATCCCGTCTTGACGGTCACCAGGTTCGGGGTCGGAGTGCCGGGGACGGCGTTCAGCGACGAGGACGAGGTCGCCCCGGCGGCCCCGGTCGGGAACACGCTCAGATACGTGGGCACCGTCGGGTTGATCGCCGTCACGTTGACCACTGCGGCGGCGACCCCGGTCGCCGGGACCCCGGGCGCCGAGCCGGGCACCGTGATCGTCAGCGACTGGCCCGCGCCGAGCCTGGCCAGCGGGACACCGGTGCCGCTGCGGGTGTCGGCGATCCTGGTCGGGTTGATCGGGTGGTAGGTGGCTCGCGCCACCGGCGCGATGCCCAGAGCCTCGGCCAGGGCGCCGAACCGGGGCGCGCCGAGCCCGCTGACCTCGTCGTAGCCGGCGGCCGCCGTGAAGGCGCCGTTGCTGCCGATCGCCACGTCCTGGAAGGCGTTCGCCGGGGCCGCGTAGAGCGCGGCGTGGATGTCGCCGACCCCGCTGGCCTGGTCCGCCTCGGACAGGGCACCGGCCAGGAGCCCGGCGAACAGCGGCGAGGCCAGGCTGGTGCCGCCGACCTGGAGGGGGTTCTGCTTGCGCACCACCGCGAACCCGGTGCCGGGGTCGGCCAGCAGCGCGACGTCAGGGACCAGCCGGCCACCGCTGCCGCTCTGGTAGCCGGGCCGGGCGAACGCGGTGCTCTCCCCGCCGCCCGAGCCGGACCAGGCGCTCTGGTAGCCGGAGGTCAGCGAGGTGCCGCCGACCGAGACGACCTCGGGGATGCTGGTCGGGAAGTCGACGGCGTTCGGCGTCGGGGCAGTCCCGCAGTCATGCGAGCCACTGTCACCGCTGGACGCCGACATCGTCGCGCCGGCCGCGACCAGGCGCTGGACGGCGGCCTGGACCGCAGCCGCCTCACCGGGAGCCAGGCCCGCCTCGCAGTGCCCCCAGGAGGAGGAGACCACCTGGACCAGCCCGGCAGCGGCGTCGTCGGCGATCTGGTTGAAGGCGTCGACCTCACCGGGCAGGCTGTTCGGCGCCACGTAGACGCGCTGGCGGGCCATCGGGGCCACCGCCAGGATCGCCTGGGTGTCCAGGTCGACCTCGACGTCGCCGCTGCCGATGATCGCAGCGGGGTCGGTGCCGTCGACGGAGACCGAGGTCAGCTGACCGGGGAACAGCGGGATCGCGGCGTGGCTGGCGTAGTCGGTGAAGTCGGCAGAGCTGAAGCC
>Ga0209068_10000091_pt1 | contig 54881 bp, 47 predicted proteins | sample ColStrG_CSR_2012_FD_187200 | JGI IMG/M metagenome (GOLD analysis project Ga0209068, IMG submission 187200) | Freshwater sediment microbial communities in response to fracking from Pennsylvania, USA - Cold Stream Run_MetaG_CSR_2012 (SPAdes)... | ecosystem: Environmental > Aquatic > Freshwater >...
TTCTCTCGGTGATCCTGTGCTGGAACGAGTATTTCTTCTCGGCATTGTTGACGGGATCGAACGCCCAGACGCTGCCGGTGATGGTGGCGAGCCAGACGGGCTCGCAAGGCATCAATTGGTGGTCGATGGCCGCGCTCGCGACATCCGCCATCGCTCCCCTTTTGTTGATCGGCATCTTCCTGGAGCGCTATATCGTCAGGGGGCTGACCGCTGGCGCGGTCAAATAGTGGGAAGACTGACACGATGTGGGGCTCCGAACGCCGATGCGCGGGAGTTTCACATCATGTCAGCCGAAATGCGCTCCAAGGCTGGCACTGGCGGCGGAACGGCGCACGAGGCGGACCATGGCACCCTGGAAGACAGACTTCGTTTCGCATTATTACGATGGTTCACCGGAGCCGGCCGATCCGCTATTGACGCGCGCCGACACGGCCCTTTTGGTGATCGACGTTCAGAACACGTATCTCGCCCGGCCTGACCGGTCCGCGCTCGGACCCGAGGACCAGCGCCGCTACGACCGATGGACGCCCTTCCATCAGCGAATGGCCGGACAGGTCATTCCAGGAACGGCGCGGCTCCTCGCGGCGTTCCGCGAGCGGCGCATGGAGTGCCTGTTCGCCCGCATCGCTTGCCACACCAAGGATGGGCGCGACCGCTCGCTCTCCCAGAAGCTGCCGGGCTGGAACAATCTGCTGCTGCCCAAGGACGAGCCACCGTCGCAGCTCGTTCCCGAACTGCAACCCATCGGCGACGAGATCGTTGTCACAAAGACGACGGATTCCGCCCTCACCGGCACCAATCTGAGATTGATCCTGAACAATCTGGGAATCAAGACAGTGGTTTGCGCGGGCATTTTCACCGACCAGTGCGTCGCGTCGACCGTGCGCAGCCTTGCCGACGAGAGCTACAGTGTGATCGTGGCGGAGGACTGCTGCGCTGCCGCCACCGAGGCCTTGCACCGCAATGAACTGGAGATCATCAACCGCATCTACTGCCACGTCATGTCGTCCCATGACGTGACGTCCTATCTGCCGGACTGAAACTCAGTACCGCCGCGTGAACAGGCCGCGCTTGGCGTAAACCGCGCTGGCCTCCTCCACGAACGCCGCCATGCGGAGCGCGCCGTGGCCATTGCGCAACTCGCCTGCCGCGGCCATCAGCTGTTCGGGGTTCCGCGCCCGTCCCGGCCGCAGCAGTTCATAGATCCGCATGATGACCTCCTGAGGCACGGCGACCAGTTCGGCCGACCGTTCGAAATTGTCCGCCAGCGTCGGCCGGCCAGCGGCCCTCGCGATCTCCGCCTGCTGGCGCAGGGCCTTGGCCGTGATGCGCAAGTCCTCCATGCTCACCGAGCCGGTCAGCACCGCGTCCATGGTAAGATCGGCCAGCCGCTTGCCGTGATGGCCCTCGATCAGCTCGGGTCGCTTTTCCGCCAGCGGATAATCGGCGATACCCAGCGTGTCCTTGCTCATGACGCGGTCTCCCGGAACTCGATCGCGACCGTTTCAGGCGGCGCCCCTTCGGAGGTGAGACCGGTCTCGATGGCGTAGATGAGGGCGACCTGCGCATGGTGCCGCGAATTGGCCTGGCCGCGATAGGGCACGACCACGGGCTCGGGCAATTCACCGCGCGCGTAGGCGGCGGCGTTCTCGCCCAGCCTACGATAGTGTTCGAGCCTGGTGATGGGCGCGTTGGAGAACAGTTCGAGATTGTTGTGCGGCAGCCGGTCCTTGTGGTGGATGATGGCGGTGCCCTTGGCCTGGATGCCGATCCCAATGCCCGAGCCGGCCAGCCGCGCCGCCGACAGCCCGAGAAACGACGTGTCGGCCGTATGATGCATACGTATGATCCGCGCCTTGGCGCTCCCGGCTCCTTCGATGCCCCCGACCAGCGCGCGCAAGACGTCCGACAAGGCATGGCCGGCCAGTGTCCGGAACAGCTTGATGCCGAAGGCCGGGCTGATACCGATGACGACGTCGGTTGGATCGGCGGCCACCTTGGCCTCGCCCAACGGCCGGTAGCGGATGCGCGCCGCTTCGGCCGCCTCGTGGACACGCTCGGACCGCAAGACCTCGTGTTGATCGAGCACATCGCGGATGTTCGAGATTTGCTCGCGCCGCTCCGGCCCCACCCGATAGCCGGTGCCCGGTCCGGCATAGTCGTTGGGATCGTTGACTGCGCTCAGAACGCGATCATTGCGCACGACCGCGGAAGTCTGAAGATAATCGCCGGACACCCGCAACTTGACCAGCGCGAGCAGGTTCTCGGCCTCTTGCTGAAAGCCGCGAGTGGCGAGCGCCTTGACCACGTCGACAATGGTGATGTTCTTGTCTTGAATGGCCTGGCTGATCAGGGCGGCGTCCCGGGGGGTGAAGCTCTCGGTCTCGTCCGAGCCGGAGGCTGCCACCACGCTGTCCTTCATCGCCTCGGTCGGGGTCATCAACCCCAATTCATCGAACACCGCGCCAAGCGCCTCGACCGCGCGCTTTCGCAGCTCGAGAACCTTGGTTTCGGAAACCGGGGTCAAGCCGCCATCGGCCTCGAAGTCGCGCTGAAGGACGAGGTAGTCCTCCATCTCCTCGGCGTTCAGCAACGAGGCGTTGAACGAATTGTCGTATTTGAGGATCGAGCCGAAGCCCGAGCAGATCAGGTCGGAGCCGGCGATGAGGTAGGGCAGAATCTTCGCCCCAACCCTGATTTCGCTTTCGGTGGCGCGCGCGTCGTTGCCCGAGGCGCATTCAAGATCGAGCCATACCGCGATCAGGTTCTCGGCCATCAGCTCGCGCATTCCGCCAGGCAGCGTACACGTCAGGGGCGCTCCATCAATGCCGCCGTTCTGGGTGCCCTGCACGCCCATGCCCCGTTGCAGGCAGAGGCAGCGGGCCTCGAGATAGAGGAGCGATTTGGCTTCATGGAACCCCATCAGCAGTTCCGAACCGGCGCCCGATGTGCAGCGCATCTTGATCCCGCGCGAGGCATAGGCGGAGGCCAGAAAGGCCTTCGACCATGGCGTGTCGTCTCCATCGATGAAGGTTTTTTCGGTGCCATAGACCGAAACCGTTTCGGCATAGGATGTGAAGCCGGCCATACCAATCCTCAGTTCCTCGGCCTCCTCGCTCGAGCACTGGAACAGCGTTCCCATGCGCCCGACGGAACTGCCCACGCAGCAGGCCAGCGCATTGGCCCAGGCATTGCGCGAAACCCGCATGGTGGTTTCGATCTCATCGAACCCGAAGGCGACAGCGGTGGCGGCATCGGCGGCCAGTTGCAACGGATCGTCCTTGGCATTGGTGACGTGAGCCTGGTTGCCCGGCGTTCGGCGCGCCCGCATCTTCGAATAGGCAAAGGCGATCTCCAGGGCCGACAGTTCTGTCACCACCTCGGCAAGCTTGGCCGGGGTCAGACCGTGGGCGAGCCGCGTCAGCGTGGTGCGCGGCACGGTCATGTCGACCAGCATTCGGGCATAATCCGACGACGGAATTGCCATTGCCTCGGGAGCCAGGGCCGGATCAATGTGATAGCGGGCGATGAAAGCATCGATCATGTCGAAGTCGGCGGCCGCCACCCCATCCAGCTTGGCGACGCGGCCATCGGCGATCACGATGGAGGGCTTGGGGTCATTGGGGCTGGAGAAGGCCGCAAATCCGTTGCGGGCATCCTCGACGGCGAATTTGTCGAGGCGCAGCGGCCGCTCATCCCAGTCGGCGAATCGCTTCCAACGATTGGCCAGGGCCCTTGGCGTCGTCATGGAACTTCACCTCTTTCAATCGGCCAGGAAGCGGTCACGCAAATAAGCTTCGGCCAGCGTCACGCTTTGTGCGGTGTATGTTGCACCGAGCTCGCGCGCGATAGGCACCTCGCCATGCGAAGCGATCCAGGCCATCAGCAGTATGCGCCGTGCCATGACCAGAGTGGGCAGGATGGCATGATCATCAGCGGTGACGGGGGCGATTGCCGAGTAACCCTTGAGCCAGGCGTCGCGCAGCGCGGGCACGTTGGGCAGATGCTCGTAGAATGAAATCGCCGACGCGAAATCATACATGAACCACGAGAAGCCGCAGTCGTCGAAGTCGAGCAATTTCAGCCGCGCGCCATCGATGAGGAGATTGGCGAGCCTGAGGTCGGCGTGGATGAGGCCGAACCTGTCGCGGCCCTGGCCAAACGCGGCCAGCCGCTCCCTGACCTTCGCCACGGCCCGTTCGATCACCGCAAATCCCGGCCTGTCGAGCCCGATCGCGGCTTGCCAGGGGCCCCAGAAATGGCGCGTGCCGTGCATAGCGTCCACGTCCCAGATTTGTCGGCTGAAGCCGGGCGGCCGCGCCCAGGTCTTGGCATGGCCATGCAGCCTTGCGGTAAGCTCGCCAAGCCTTTCAAACCAAGGGACGAGATCGTCGCTTGAGGATGGCTCCTTGCCGGCCATGAACGCGAACATCACGGCGAACCTCTCCTGTCCGCCGCGCAGGTCCCTCAACCTCTGAACCATGGTGCCGGCCTGGTCCGCCACCGGCTCGATCACCTCGGCGACATTTTCGCGGCGCAGCGCTTCGAGCCAGGCTAGTTCCGACAGCACGCTATCCTGCGTGTGGTATCCCGTGCGATGCACCCGCAGGATCGAATGGGTTCCAGTGGCCGCGTCCGAAATCAGGTAGGTCGCGTTCTCCGAGACGTTGAGCAAGGTGATCGCCGAGGTCGGTCCAAGGCCATAGCGCGGAAGCGTCGCCGCGACACGGTCGGCCAAGTCCTTCAGGGTTGCCTCGTCGTATTGCGGCGCTGCCTCGGTCATCGCTCAGCCGACCTCATGCCGCCGTCCTGGCCGCGTGCAGCAACTGCCGAGCCCGTGGCATTGCGGCCTCGAAGCGATCCAGGATCTCGGCGCAGAGATCTGGGGTCAGCAGTATTCCAGGCTTGAACTGGAGAACGCGCTTGTCGAGCGAGGAGAAGATGGCCCAGATGCCGTGCTCATAAAGCGCCCGGGAAACGGAAACCGCGCCATCCGTTCCGCTGAACTCGAGCCCCATCACGAGCCCCTTTTGCCGGACCCCCGAAAAAATGTCGCCATGGCGTTCCCTGATCGCGGCAAGGCCGCCGGCAAAGGAATCCGTGACCGTCGCGACATTGGCGATCACGTCGGGCCGCTCCAGCATGTCGAGAACCTTGTACGCAACCATGCAGCCCAGCTCCGCACCCCCGGACGTCGAGATGTGCGCCGACCCATCGATGTGAAGCCAGGCCCCGGCCCGCTCGTTCAGGAGGCACGCACAGATCGGATAGAGCCCTCCCGACAGCCCCTTGGCGGTGACGAAGATGTCTGGCTGAACGCCGTAGGTCTGCCAGCCCCACATCTTGCCCGTGCGCATGAGCCCGGTCTGCACCTCATCGGCGATATAGAGCGCTCCGTAGGCCTCGCAAAGCGTCTTGACGGCCGGGTGGTAGCCGTCCTTGGGCATTGGAAAGCCGAAGGTCGCGGGGATCGTCTCGAGGATGACGGCGGCGGCATCGCGTTTGGCGAGCGCCCGTTCCATCGCCTCGAGGTCGTTGAAGGGAACCTGCACGAATTCGTCGGGCCGGTCGGCCAGGAAGATCTTGCTGAAGCGGTCGTCGCCGGTGGCAACCGAAAGCCCGGCGTGCCCGTGATAGGATTTGACCAGTGAGACGATCTTGCGCCGCTGGGTGGCGAAGCGCGCGCTCTTGATCGCCACATCGACGGCCTCGGCGCCGCCGGAGGTAAAGACCGGGTAGGCAAAACCTGGCGAATGCTTGAGGAGCTTTTCGGCGAGCGCCGTGCGGGCAACCGACGGGAACCAGTGATTGCCGATGTCGAAATGGTCAAGCGCGGCCTTCAGGGTTTCGACCAGCTCGCGATTGCGGTGACCGAAGTTGTAGGTGCCGCCATTGAGATGCATGTCGATCAGGCGGCGGCCGGACATGTCATAGAGGAAGTAGCCCTCGCGTTTGTCGATGACCAGATCAACGCCGAGCTTCTGCCAGAACATCGTCTTCTCGGGGTTCCAGTACCGGATCGACTTCTCGATCACCTCGGCCTTGGAGGCGAACCCGAACAATCCGTAATCGAACATGAGCGCACCTTCAGGCCTGGTTCAGGGCTTCGAGGCTCTCGGGGAGGATCTGACCGCCATCGACGATGATGGTCTGGCCGGTGATATAGCCAGCCTCCTTGGACGCCAGGAACAGGGCGGCATGGCCGATGTCCTCGACCGTTCCCAGGCGCTTCAGGGGTATGGACACGGCCATCGAGCGCTCGTAGTCGGGGCCGAGATCGGCCAGCCCCTCGGTCTTGATGTTGCCGGGCAGGACCGCGTTGATGGTGATGCCGTGCTTGGCCAATTCAATACAGGCCGTGCGCATGAAGCCGAGCTGTGCGGCTTTGCTGGCGCCATAGTGCGCCCAACCGGGAAAGCCGGTCACCGGTCCGGTGATCGAGGACGTCAGCACGATGCGCCCCGCCCCTGATTTCTTGAGAGCGGGGATCGCCGCCTGCACGGCAAGAAACGTACCCTTGACGTTGGTTGAGAACACCTGATCCCAGTCCGCCTCGGTCATCGCATCCAGTTTGGCCTGCGGAAAGACTCCGGCATTGGCGCACAAAATGTCGAGGCCGCCGTGTCGTTCCACGGCGGTTTGCACCATCCTGTCCATGTCCGGCCTGCTGGCCACGTCGGCGGCGCAGGCCAAGGCGGTGCCACCTGCTTGACGCAACCCCGCGGCGCAGGCTTCGGCCTGATCGAGATTGCGGGCAACGACCAGCACCTTGCCGCCCCGGCTTGCAAATACCTCGGCAATGCCCTTGCCTATGCCTCTGCTGGCCCCGGTTACAACGACGGATTTACCGGCGATCGAAGTCAGCATGGGGATACTCCAAGGTGGCCGTCATTGTGCCGGGAAAGGCGCCGCCGCAAGTCGGTTAGCAGCGGCGCCGTGGGTCTGTTCGGTCAGGCGGTCGCGAACACGGTCCGTCTAGCCGTCGTTCACCAGCCGGCCAATGCGGGCAAAGGTGGCCGGCGCGGCCATCCGCAAGAGCACGGCCCATAGGAGCCCGACGACAATGACGCCCACGCCAATATAAGGAATGGCGTGGCCGAAGGCCCCGGTGCCGCCGAGCGCCTCAAGCTGGGTGATGAGCACATAGACAAGATAGAGCTGCGAAACGAACGCGATGGCGGGCGCCAGGCCCGTGCTCCACCAGTGTGCATCCTCGGGATGATTGCGCTGGAAGTAGAGGATGATCGCCAGCGAGACCACGGCTTGCAGCACCAGCACCAGCATGGTGCCGAGAATGGCGTACATGCCGTAGATGCCGAGATAGGCCTGGGCGTTTGGATCGTTGAAGCCAAAGGCCACGCCGAAGGCGATGATCCAGATGGCGGCAAGGACCGACTGGAGGATCGAGGCGATGTAGGGGCTGCGATAGGTTGGGTGGGTCTTGCCAAGGTCCGCCGGCAGCACGCCCTCGCGGCCCAGCGAGTAGAAGTACCGCGAGGCGGTGTTGTGGAAGGCCATGCCGCAAGCGAACGAGCTGGTCAGGATCAGCACGCTCATGGCATTGGCGGCCCATGCGCCCATCAGGGCCGACAGCGGGGTGATGAAGAGGTTGCCGGAGTCCGTTTGCGCGGTCAGCAGCAGGTTGTCGACGGAGGGATACGCCGCCACGGCTGCCCAGGACGTGATGGTGTAAAAGACGCCCAAGGCGATGACCGACAAGAACAGCGACAGCGGCACGATCCGCTTCGGGTCCCGGGATTCCTCGGCATAGTTCGGCGCCATCTCGAAACCGACCCAGGACCAGAAGGCCATGAAGATGCCGACCACGCCAACGCCCGCCGCGATATCCTTGGCCTCGGCCGTCTTATGCGCGGCGACGTCCGAGAACACCTTCAAGACGTTGAGCGACTCCGCGCTGATATGGACCGCCGATCCACCCTTGATGAACACGCCATAGTCAAACACGAGCAGGATCGCGACCTCGGCCAGCAATACGATGCCAAGGATCGCCGATGAGATCTTGACGTCGAAGAACGACAGGATGGACGCCGCCACCACGGCAAACAGCGCGAAATAGATCCAAGGGATATCCTGGCCGGTCAGTGTCTTGAGGCCGGCGTTGCCGAAATAGGCGAACAAGCCATAGAGCGAGGACTCAAAGATGCTGTAGGCAACCAATGAGGACAGTCCGGCCGCCAACCCGATTTCGCGGCCGAGCCCATGGCTGATGAACGAATAAAAGCCCCCGACCGACGAGACCTTGCCCGCCATCGCGGCATATCCGATCGAGAAAACCGTGAGGATAATGGTGGCAAGCAGAAAGCCGGCTGGGGCATAAATGCCATTGCCGCTGCCCACGGCCACCGGAACATTGCCGAGCATAGCCGATATTGGCGCCGCCCCCGTAACCGTCAAAAAGAGAACGCCGATCAAGCCAACGGCCTTGGCATGGAGTTTATCGACGTTCTTGAGCGTGTTGACATCGTAGTCTTCAGGGCTGGCACTTGCCGCACCTGTCCGGACTTGAGACATGAATTGTTTCCTTGCGATTATGACGAGAGCCAATTCAGTGGCAACAACAACCGAGAACTACCCGCGATGGGTATTGTAAGCAGCATGGGGCCAAGCTCGCCAGCCCCTTTGTTGCGGCATGGCGCCGGCATCGCCCTTGCGATCGCGCTGTCCTCTCGCGTTGTCCATTGCCGCGGCACCGCCCGGGTCGCTATCGCTCTCTATAACGATCAATTGCGCCGCTTGGGATGCCAAGGAGCGCACAGCGACGCATTTGGGTCAGCGCGCGAGCACGCTTCGCGCTTTCAGTTGATGGTTAATATCGGCGCTATATCATTGTTTTTGCGAAGCTATCCAAAGAACTCTCCATGCAGCACCGTTCAAGCGCGGGGGCCAAACGGCAATCACATGGCCGGGGAGCTACCTGTGGCCATGGAGCGACAGGTCTATGGATTCGCGAAGCTTGCGTATTCCGCGCGTCATCTGGCTCTCGTCGCACGCCGCATAGCCAAGCACCAAGCCCTGGACCGCTCCCGCGTGCCGATAGTGCTTGGAGAGTGGCGAGAGGTTTATGCCGCGCCGCCGGCCCAGATCAGCCACGCGCCGGTCATCGAGATCGTGCGCCAGTAGGCCCACGATCTGGATTCCGGCGTCGCCTGGTAGCAATGTCAGGCGCTCAGGCAGGTAATTTTCGCACAACTCATGAAACCTCTGGCGCCGGCTTGCGTAAATACGGCGCATACGTTTGAGATGACGCGACATATGCCCCTCGTTGATGAAATCGGCAAGCGCTGCCTGCAAAAGAAGCGGCGCGAATTGGCCGGTCGTGCTCAAGGCGTGCGGGATTCGGTCGTGCAGCGTTGGCGGCAGCACCATGAAGCCAAGCCGGAGGGCGGGGAACAGGATCTTGGCGAAGGAGCCGACATAGATGACCCGGCCCGAGGAATCACCACCTTGCATCGCCGGAATGGGCCGGCCCTGAAAGCGGTACTCGCCGTCGAAGTCATCCTCGATGACCCAGGCGTCAAGCTCGCCGGCGATCTCGAGCAACCGCATTCGCTGCTCCAGACGCATGGTTGCGCCAAGCGGATGCTGGCAGGCTGGCGTCACATAGATGAGCCGAGGCCTGGGTGAGGGCCATTCCAGGGCCCAACCGTCGACACTCACTGGCAAGGCAACAAGGTTGGCCCCGGCACAAGCGAATGCGGACTGGGCGCCAAAATAGCCCGGCTCCTCCATCCAGACGGAGTCGCCCGGGTCGATAAGCAACCGGGCAAGGAGATCGAAAGCGGCCTGCGCGCCAGTCGTGATGACGATTTGCTCAGCCCCGCAGCGCACACCCCTGGCCGCCCGAAGATAGCTGGCGATGGCCTCCCTGAGCGCCGGGAGACCGACCACGTCATAAGTTCCAAACAGCGTCTCGCCCGCGAAATTGGCGCGCCGCGCCAGCAACCGGCTCCAGACTCCGAACGGGAAACTCGCGGAGTCGGGCATCCCTGGATGAAACGCCACATGGCCCGCCTGGCCGTGATGGATCGGTTGGCACATCATGGCCTCGCCGCGCCGGGACAGTTCGCGGCCATTGGGACTGGTCGAGGTCGGGGGCAGCGTCACGGAACCGCCCGGCAGGTGAACGACGACCGGGCGGGCGCCGGGGCGATTGAGCAGATAACCCTCCGTACTGAGCTGGTCATAGGCGGCAACCACCGTGTTGCGTGCCACGGCAAGATCGGTGGCCAGGCCTCGGGTCGATGGCAGCTCGGTGCCAGCAGGCAGCACCCGCTCCTTGATCAGCTGACTGAGGGCCCTGTAGAGCTGGCGATGCAGCGGCTCGGTGCGCGCGCGATCCAGCACGAGGGCATCCAGCGGGAAAGCCTGACGCAAGGTCACCTCCGGTATGACAACAGCAACATCTTTACCGACATATTGCACGTTGGGATTGAAACTGGTTCCTGCAATTTTCTCAAAACTGGCGCTCGCGACGGATACGGGCAGGTATAGCATTTTGCTGCAAGGTGGGAGGCTCCCATGGCGCGGCGTGAAGTGCGGATAGGGCTGATCGGCTCCGGGTTTATCGGGCGATCGCATGGGTTGTCGGTGCGCGCGGTCAATGCCACCTTCCCGGATTGCCCGATCCGCGCGATTTCGCACATTGTCGCCGACGCCGATCCCGTCCGTTTGAAGCTGGCAGCCGATAGCCTTGGATTTGCAAGGGCGACAGCCGACTGGCGGGAAGCCGTCGATGGCTCCGATGCCATCGTCATCGCGGTGCCCAGTCATGTTCATTCGGCAATCGCAATGCGAGCCATCGCCCAAGGCAAGCCAATCCTCTGCGAAAAGCCCGTCGGCTTGTCGAGCGCCGAGGCCCAAGAGCTTGCGGATACCGCCGCCAAGGCCGGCGTGGTGAACGCGGTCGGGTTCACCTATCTGCGGGCGCCGCTGGTGCGTCATGCCCGCCGGCTTGTCGATGACGGCGTGATTGGGCGGCCCGTCCACTTCTACGGGCGCCATTTCGAGGATTATCTCGCTTCGCCGGACGCTCCCTTCAGTTGGCGGCTTTCAGCCGCCACGGCCGGCCGGTGCGGAGCCCTCGGCGATCTCGGCTGCCATATCCTGTCGGTTGCGCGGTATCTGTGCGGTCCCATTGCCTCCCTGTCCGGCATGAGCACGGTCGTTCATGCCAAGCGCCCGACCGGCGACCCGGCGCAGCCGATGCGCGATGTCGAAAATGAGGACTATGCCTCCGCCTTGCTCCGCTTCGAAAGCGGCGTGCCCGGTGTTGTCGAGACCAGCCGGGTGGCTCTCGGCCGCAAGATGGACCTGACATTCGAGCTGACCGGTGACCGGGGTACATTGCGGTTCGAGGCCGAGCGCATGAACGAGCTTGGCCTCTATCTCGATGACCGCGGTGGCAACGGATTCCGCCGCATTCTCATTGCACCCGGCCACCCAGACTATAGCGGCTTTTTGCCCGCTCCCGGCCACGGCCTCGGCTTCAACGACTTGAAGACCATCGAACTCAAGGCGTTTCTCGAGGCGATCGCATCGGGCAAGAACGCGCAGCCCGATCTCGCCGAGGCCGCCCGCATCGCGCGCGTCTGCGAGGCGATACTGGATTCGTCAACAGCCGGCCAATGGGTCCAGACCCCCGAGGCCGTCCATGCGCAAAGCGGAGGTCCCCAATGACCGTCAAGCTCGGCATCAACCCCATCACCTGGATCAACGATGACGATCCGGCGCTCGGCAAGGATACGCCGATCGAGGTCTGCCTGGCCGAGACGCGGCAGGCCGGTTTCCTGGGAACCGAACTCGGCGGGAGGTTCCCACGCGAGAGCAAGGTGCTCGGGCCGATGCTGACGGGATACGACTTGCAACTCGTTTCCGGCTGGTATGACGGCCGCATCCTGGAAAAGGACGTCAACGAGGAATTCGACGCGATCCTTCCGCATTTGACGCTGCTGCGTGACCTGGGGTCGACGCATGTCGTTTATGCCGACACCTCGCGCGGGCGGCTCGGCGCGATCTTCGGGCCGATCTCCCAGCGTCCGATGTTGATGGCCGATGAATGGGCCAGCTACGGGGCCAAGATCACCAAACTGGCCGAACGCATGGCCGATTTCGGCGTCCGCATGGCGTTTCACCACCACATGGGCACCTTTGTCGAAACCGACGCGGAAATCGATCGGTTGATGAGCACGACGGGTCAGGCCGTCGGCCTGCTTTACGACACGGGCCATTGCGCGTTTTCCGGCGGCGATCCCGAAGCCCTGCTGAAGCGCCACATTGCCCGCGTGGTACACGTCCATTGCAAGGATGTGCGTGCCGGCATGGTGGCCAAGGCCAGGGCCGAAGACATGAGCTTCATGGGCGCGGTCATGGAAGGCATCTTCACCGTGCCCGGCGACGGAGTGATCGACTATCCGACACTTCTCGGATTGCTGGCGCGGCATGGTTATGCGGGTTGGCTCGTTGTCGAAGCCGAGCAAGACCCGGCCAAGGCCCATCCGCTGACATACGCGACCATGGGCTATCGCAATCTTCTGAAATTGGCCAAGCAGGCTGGTTTTGTTATCGAGGAGCGGCGCCAGGCGTAAAGGCGCCAAGAGGTCGAGACCGGTGAGCGCAGTGTCGTTCCAGTCCGTGCGCAAGAGCTTCGACGACGTCGTGGCGTTGCGCTCGCTCGATCTGGCCCTGGCGGACCGCACATTCCTTGCGCTGCTTGGACCATCGGGTTGCGGAAAGACCACGGCCTTGCGCATTCTCGCCGGGCTGGAGAATCCGACCGCCGGCCGCGTGCTGATCGGCGATCGCGATGTCACGAGGTTGCAGCCGCGCGACCGCGACATCGCCATGGTGTTCCAGAGTTATGCGCTCTATCCGCACATGACGGTTGCCGAGAACATCGGCTATCCGCTGTGGATCAGGAAAGTGCCGCCGGACGAGCGGACAAAGAAGATCGCCGAGGTCGCGGCGGCACTGGAGATCGGCCACTTGCTGCAACGGCGGCCGCGCCAGTTGTCGGGCGGCCAGCGCCAACGCATCGCCCTTGCGCGGGCCATCGTGCGCGACCCCGCCGCGTTTCTCATGGATGAGCCGCTGTCCAACCTCGATGCGCGGCTGCGCCTGACCATGCGCGGCGAAATCAAGCGGCTATGCCAGCGGCTCGGCGCGACCACGCTCTATGTCACCCACGATCAGGCCGAAGCGCTGACAATGGCCGATCTGATCGCGGTGATGAGCGCTGGCGAGTTGCAGCAGCTTGCCTCGCCCAGCGACATCTACGAGCGGCCCGCCAACCGCTTTGTCGCCACCTTCGTCGGCAATCCGCCGATGAATTTGCTCGAGGCAAGCCTCAGCGCGGACGGTTTGCGTGTCTGTGGCTCGGCGGTGCCGCAGACGGCCGAGCGTATGGCGGCGTGCCAGATGGCCGACATCGCCGAGATTGGTCTGCGGCCGGAGGATCTCCACCTCGTCGATCCGGGCGCGCCCGGAGCCCTGTCGGGGGAAGTCTACGTCGTCGAGCCGATGGGCAACGAGACGCTGGTCGACGTGCGCGTCGCCGGCGGGCGCCTTTCGGTTCGCGCCGGGCGCGGTTTCTCTGCCGCGGTCGGATCAAACATTGGCGTTGCTTTCGATCCCGGCAATGCGAGCTTTTTCAACGCAGCAGGTTCCACCGTGGTGCATCGGTTGGACAACAGGAGGTAGACGTCATGTATGGAGACAAGAACTTGAAGCGCACGGTCAGCCGAAGAACTCTTTTGCGCGGCGGCGCCAGTGTGGCCGTGGGCTCTGGATTGCTATCGATGGTTGGCGGCAGCCAGCCGGCCATGGCCGAAGGCAAGAAAGTCATCATCGGCGCGTTCGCCGATGGTGGGCTCACTCCGTTCAAGGAGAAGATCATCCCCTTGGCGAAGTCCGAAGGGTTCGACATCCAGTTTCTCGAGGACGAATACGGCGTCACGCTGGAAAAATGGTTCGCCGACGCCAAGAACAGCGCCGGGCAATACGACTTGTATCTGCTCGACGATCCCTGGGTGCCCCAGTTTGGCGCCGCCAACGTGCTCGAAGACCTGGGTGCTGCCGGCGTCGATGCCGCCGACAAGGACTGGATCGGCTCGCTGATCGACATGGGCTATTGGCCGCCGCGCCAGGGCCCGAGGGTCAAGGGCTTCGAGTCCGCCAATCCCACGTTGATCTGTGTGCCCTTTGTTGGCGATCTGCAAACCCTCACCTACCGAACCGATGTATACCCTGATGGCCCACCCGCCACCTGGGACGACGTGATCGCCAAGGGCAAGGCGGGCGTGGCAGCGGGCAAGATCAAATACCCGGTCGTGTTCCGGGGCGTCACGGGCAACCCAATCGTGACCAGCTGGTATCCGATCTTCCTGTCCTATGGCGGCAAGTTCTTCGACGACAAATGGAACGTCACGTTCAATTCGCCAGAGGGCAAGGCATCGGCCGACTTCTTTGTCGGCACCTTGAAGCAGAATACGGCACCTGGCGTCGTCGAGTTCGATTCCGATCAGGAGGGCGCCGCCATCCTCGGCGGCGATGCCGGTGCGATCATCCAGTATTCCGGCAATGCCGTTAAGTCGGACGATCCGGCGGCGTCCAAGGTCGTCGGCAAGCTCGGCTTTGGCGTCGTGCCCAAGCAGGTCTCGGCCATCGCCCAGATCGGCATCTTCATCGCCGGGGTGCCGAAGTCCGCGCCCAACAAGGCCAATTCCATTGCCTTCTTGAAGTGGTACACGAGCCAGGCGATCCAGGCCAAGCTCGCCGAGGCCGGCTCCATCCCGGTCAAGCGCAGCGCCTTCGGCGTGGCCAAACCCGGCAACCGGCTCATTCCCGTCGCGCTCCAACAGCTCGACGCCGGCGCGCTGCCACGGCCGCGAACGCCCGATTGGGCCAAGGTCGAGGAGTTGCTTGGAATCCAGCTCAACAAGGCGCTGCAAGCTGGCTCGGGTGGTGGTGGCGCCCTCGATACGGCGGCGGGCCAGGTCAAGGACTATCTGACGCAGGCCGGTTACTACAAATGACGGCAATCGCCCGGCGCCAAGGCAGGGAGAGACTTCAGGGAGCGGGGCTCGACCTCGCCTTGCCTTATCTCCTGTTGGCGCCGAGCGTGCTGATCGTGCTCGGCGTGCTGGTGTATCCCTTGTGGGATGGCCTGCGTGCCAGCACGAAGCTCTATCGTTATGGCACCCCGATCGATGACATCGGCCTCCAGAACTATCTGAAGCTCTGGAGCGACGACCAATTTCGCAACTCCCTGTGGGTGACGATCCGGTTCGTGTCCCTGTCGGTCGCCGTCGAAACCGTCCTCGGCTTCGCGCTTGCGCTGTTCTGCTTGCGCGAATTCAAGGGCATCAGGCTTTTACGCACCATCCTCATTGTGCCGATGGTCATTACCCCCGTGGTTGTGGCCATCGTCTTTCGCCTGATCTATGCCAGCGATGCCGGGATGTTCACGGCGATCTCGCAAGCGCTGGGCGGCGGGCAGGCGCGGATTCTCGGCGACCCGACAAACGCATTTCTCGGCCTCGTCGCACTCGATGTCTGGGAGTGGACGCCGCTGATGTTTCTGATCCTGCTGGCGGGGCTGCAATCCTTGCCGCAGGAGCCCTTCGAAGCTGCCCGGGTGGACGGCGCGGGGGCCTGGCGGTCTTTCGTCGATCTGACCTTGCCGATGATGCGGCCAATCCTGGCCATCGCCATCGTGCTGCGCACCATCGATGCGTTCGGCACCTTCGATCAGGTCTTCGTGCTCACCCATGGCGGCCCAGGCGAGGCCACGCGGCTGGTCTCGCTCTATGGCTACGATACCAGTTTCAAGTTCCAGGAAACGGGTTACGCCGCGGCTTTGTTCGTCACAGTCGGCCTCGTCGTCCTGGCCTTCGCACTCGCGGCGGTCCGGCTCTTGCGCAGCGTGGATCAGACATGAGGGAACGCATCTTCCGCGCGGCGGTGATCGCCCTGGTGGTCGGGATCGTGCTGCTCCCGATCTACTGGATGGTGTCGACGTCGCTGAAATCCAACAAGGAAATCACGCAGGAGACGACGCTTTATCCGCACGCGCCGTCCTTCGACAACTACCTGCACCTGTTCTCGGAAAAGCAGTTCGGCTCCTACCTCGCCAACTCATTGGTGGTGACCGTGCTGTCGGTTGTCATAGCGCTCGCCTGCGGCACCATGGGCGCCTACGCCATCGCCCGGTTCCGGCTGCGCTTCGGGCTCGAACGCAAGATCGGCCTGTCGCTGCTGGTGCTGCGCATCGTGCCTCCGGTGGTGATCCTCATTCCGGTCTATCTGCTGATGCTCAGGCTGAGATTGCTCGACACCTGGCTCGGATTGGTGATGACCTATACGGCCTTCAACATCACGTTCTGCGTCTGGATGATGGAGAGCTTCTTCCGCGAAATCCCGGTGGACCTGGAGGAGGCGGCGATGGTCGATGGCGATAGCCGTTTCAGCGCATTCCGCCGCATCGCGTTGCCATTGGCGGCGCCGGGACTAGCCGCGACGGCCATCTTCGCGGTGATCGTCACCTTCAACGAATTCCTGTTCGCCTTGGCGCTGACGGCAACGCCGCGCGCGATGACCATGCCGCGCGGCACGGCCACCTTGATCGGGCGGATCGATACCGATTGGGCCTCGATGTCGGCCGCTGGCGTGCTGGGCGCGCTGCCCATCGTGATCTTTTCCTTGATGGTGCAGCGGCATCTGGTGCGGGGGCTGACCATGGGCGCGGTAAAGTAGCGGAGTTGGGCGAGGCTAGTCATGCTTTCTATTTGTCTGTTTGGCGCTGGGCTGATCGGTTCGGTTCATGCCGGCAATCTCAAACGTCATGTCAATATTGATTTCCGCTACATTGTTGACCCACGCCCGGAAGCTGCCCAACGCATCGCAGGCCTTACGGGTGCCAGGATAGTCGACACCGGAACCGCGCTTGGCGATCCAGCGCTGTCCGCTGTCATGATCGCGTCGGCGACCAAGACCCACGCCGAGATTGCCATGGCGGCGGCGGCGCGCGGCAAGGCCATCTTCTGCGAGAAGCCGATCGACCTCGACATCGGGCGCACCGATGCGTGCCTTGCCGCCGTGCAAAAGGCCGGCGTGATTTTCCAGATCGGCTTCAACCGCCGCTTCGATCCGAGCTTTCGCGCGTTGAAACAGCGCTTGGAGGCTGGCGAGATCGGCTCGGTCGAGCAGGTGATCATCACCAGCCGCGATCCCGAGGCTGAGAGCGAAGAGGCGCTGGCGTCGGGCGGCGGGGTGTTCCGTGAAATGACGATCCACGACTTCGACATGGCCCGAAATCTGCTGGGCGAGGAACCGGTGGAGCTGTTCGCGACCGGATCGTGCCTGGTCTCGCCGGCCTACGCCAAGCTGGGCGACTACGACACGGCGATGTTCGTCCTGCGCACCGCCTCGGGCCGGCAATGCCACATCAACAACAGTGTCCGGGCCAGCTACGGCTACGACCAGCGGATCGAGGTCCACGGTTCCAAGGGAATGCTGAGGGCCTGCAATAGGACGCCAACCTCGGTGGAACTGTCCGATGCCAACTCCGTTTCCATTGACAAGCCGCTGTATTTCTTCGTCGAGCGTTACGCCGAGTCCTACGCCGCCGAACTCGATCACTTCATCGGATGCATCGAGACGGGAGGCCGTCCTGAGGTTGGCGCCGACGATGGCCGCAAGGCCATGATCCTGTGCGAGGCTGCGCTCGCGTCCGCCAAGTCCGGCCGCTTCGAGCCCATCCGCTATTGACGATCCGTTGGGAGAAAGACCACCATGAAAATAGGCATGATCACCGACAGCCTTGGCGCCTTGTCCTTCGACGAGATGCTTGCCGCTTCGAGTGAGCTCGGATTGGAAACGCTGGAATTCGCCTGTGGGAACTGGTCCTCGGCGCCGCACATCGATCTGGGCGCCATGCTGGCCAGCGATGGCGCACGCCGCGACTTCGTCGCCAAGGTCCGCGGCCATGGGCTTTCCATCGCGGCCTTGAACTGCTCAGGCAATCCCCTGCACCCAGGAGCCAAGGGCGCCGAGCACCACCGCGTCACGCTCGATACGATCAAGCTGGCAAGCCTGGTGGGCATCGACCGTGTCGTCATGATGTCGGGCCTGCCGGGTGGCCCTGGCGATGCCAACCCCAACTGGATTATCACCGACTGGCCACCGGAATGCCTCGACATCCTGGAGTACCAATGGAAGGACAAACTCATCCCCTATTGGCGGGACCTTGTCGCGTATGCGAACAATCTCGGCATCCGCAAGCTCTGCCTGGAGCTGCATGGCCATCAGGCCGTATACAACGTCAACACGCTGATGCGGCTGCGCGAGGCGGTGGGCGAGACGGTCGGCGCCAACTATGACCCGAGCCATCCGATGTGGATGAACGCCGATCCGCTGGCGGCGGTCCGGGCGCTCGGGCCCGCCATCTACTACGTCCACGCCAAGGATACGCGGGTGGAGCCGGTGCCGGCGGGCATCGATGGCACCTTGGAGGCCCGCGCCGGCGGCCGGATTGCCGAGCGGAGCTGGAACTACATCACGCTCGGCTACGGCCACGGAGAGACTTGGTGGCGACAATTCTGCACCGCGCTGAAATTGGCAGGCTACGACGACGTTCTGTCCATCGAGCACGAGGACATGATGATGTCGCCGATGGACGGGATGCGCAAATCCGTCGAACTCCTGCGCAGGGTGGCGATCAATCAGTCAACAATCGCACGAGCGCGGTAGATCAGCAGAGCCCTCAAGTTCTTTGCACGTAGTCGCGCCTCCAATCGGGACTGGCACCAATCGTGATCCCAGCGGCGTCGAAGATGTGGACGAACGGAACCGGGAGAGTCACCTTCAGGGCCGTGCCAGTCCTGGCACCGCTGATGCCACGCTGTGACACGGTGAACGGCTGACCAGACGCGAGCTGACAGTGCGAGATCGTCTCTGAGCCGAGTATTTCCGATGTATCGATCTTCACCTCAAGCGGTCCTTGGCCAATCTCGACGTGTTCCGGCCGGATGCCGAGCGTGACCGGGGCACCGTTTTCCTGGGCGAACTCGCGGCCGGGCAGTTCGATCAACGTGCCATCAACGAGCCGGACCGCTGTGTGGCCCTCGCTGCGGGCGACGCAACCCTTCAGCATGTTCATCTGGGGCGCGCCGAGAAAGCCGGCGACAAACTGATTGACCGGACGAGCATAGAGTTCGACTGGCGCGCCCACCTGCTCCACCCGTCCGTCGCGCAGCACCACGATTGTCTCGGCCATGGTCATGGCTTCAACCTGGTCGTGGGTGACGTAGATCATGGTCGCCTTGAGCCGGTGATGCAGGTTGACCAGCTCGCCCCGCATCTTGACCCGCAGTTCCGCATCGAGATTGGACAGCGGCTCATCGAACAGGAAGGCCTTGGGCTCCTTGACGATGGCCCGCCCGATCGCGACCCGCTGGCTCTGCCCGCCCGACAGCTGGCTGGGCCGGCGCTTCATCAGATGACTGATCTGCAGAAGGTCGGCGGCGGTCCTGACGCGTTCGGCGATGACCTCCTTGCGCGTCTTGATGTTCTCCAGGCCAAAGCGGAGGTTTTGTTCGACCGTCATGTGCGGATAAAGCGCATAGTTCTGAAAGACCATGGCCATGCCGCGTGCCGACGGCAGCAGATGGCCGCAGCTCTCCCCGTCGATGCGCAACTCGCCCGAGGTGATGTCCTCGAGACCCGCCATCATTCTGAGCAAGGTCGACTTGCCGCAGCCGGATGGTCCGACGAGCACCGTGAAGGCGCCGTCCCGCAAGGTCAGGTCGATGCCATGGATGACCTCGACGGATTGGAAGCTCTTGCGGACCGACTTCAGGGTGATGCTTGCCATCACGCCCCGGAGTTCTGGATTGGCGCAAACGTCAGGGGCCGGCTTTGGCCAGCGACAATGCGTATGCGGCCGTCGAAGACGTGCTCGCCCACGCCCGCGAGCGTGACCGCCGCCACGCTCAATTCGCCGCCCCGGACCGACAGGACATGGTGGTCACCCTTGCGCGAAAGGTCACCAAAGGCCGTGCCCGCGGACCAGAACAAGCGGTAGTCGCCCGTTGCCTTAGAATCAAAGTGCAACGTTCCCGTTACAAAATCAGCTGTCAAACCCGACCAGGCATTGACCAGCTGCCAGGCCGACATGGAGCGAACATAGTACGATCCGCATTCAAAGTCGTTCCATGGATTGCGGCGCGAGCCGTCATGGCGCCTGCGAGCGGCGCGAACGACGGCAAGTCCTTCATCGACCATGCCCTGCATGATCAGATGGGACGCCAGCATATATTCCAGGCCCGTCCACACCTCCTCGGCATAGGGGGCCGCGACCACCGGCTGGCGAACGCCCGGCGGATAGGTGGCGAGCAGCAATCCGCCTTCATCCTCAAACGCATAGTTGCGGCAGGGGTTGAAGTGGTCTTCGAGCGATGGACGGAAGTTATTGGCAAAGACAGCCGCGAGGGCGATCTTGACTTTCTCACGATCAAGAATGCCACCGAGGCCGGACAGCTCTGTATGCCACTGGCCGAGAATCTGGTCGGCCAGGCAGCCATCGCCGATCTGGTATTTCAACTCGCCATGCTCACCCGACCAATACGCTTGCGTTATGCTGTCCGCCAGCACACCGGCTTTGCGGCCATTGTCAAACTCGGCCAGCACCCGTTTGTCACCAAGGTCGATCGCCTGCACGAACCACCGGCCATTGAAGAGGGTGTTGCTGATGAAATCAGCGCCCTGCTTGCCGAGCCGCGCGCATTTCTCGGCAAAGGCCTGATCGCCGACGGCCTCCGCCATCGCCGCCGCCGCCGTCAAGGCAGCAACGTACATCGAGGCCAGCCAGGAGTTGGGTCCAAACAGCTCCATGTCGAGCGTATGGTGCTGCCGTCCCGACAGGATGCCGGTTTCGCCCGGGTCCCAGCGATCCGGATTGTCGCTGGACCAGGCATAGGCGACGGCGCGGCGGACATGGGGCCAGTAACGCCGCAGCCAATCGGTATCGCCCGAAAGCCTCCAGTCGCGGTAGGTCTTGACCACTGAGCCAAAATGCCCGTCCGCACAAGGACCGATGACATCGAAGCCCGATCCCAGCGGCAACTTCTGGCGGAACGTCAGACCGCCATTTGGCAGCTGGTTGTAGGTGAACTCGGTCTCACGCAGCGTCCGTTCCAATGCGGGAAAGAGAAAGGCCACGGCCTGCTGGTAGTTCCAGACATGCGTGCATGACCCCTCGCACGATCCGTCCTTGGTGTGCTGTCCTTCCCAGCCCCAGAGTTCGCCGTGTTCCAGCCGGATCACGGTGGCGGTCCGCAACAGCGCCAAGGTCGCCGAGGCCGCATCCACGATCTCGACCGGCAGGGTGGAGGCAAAGAGGCCGTCGCGGAACGCCAGGGTTTTCGTCGTGAGTTCGTCCCATCGCTTCAGGGCATCCTCGGCGCTGGCACGGGAATCAGCCCATTGGGTCGCATAGTAGTTGCGCCAATGAGGCGTCGGCTTGTCCGGGATCGGGCCGTCCGGCTTGTCGCGCCAGGCCCAATAGACGTCGCCGTGCGGAAAGCTCCACGACATGACGAAGCGGACTTTGCGGCGTTCGCCGACAGGAACCGTGACACGGGCCCCGATCGTGCCGTGTTCCGGCTGCAGCCCCATGTGCCGGCTTTGGCGCGGCTGGTCATAATGACGCTCCGGCAGCCGACCGGGCCTGCAAAAATCCTTCCAAAACACCGCGAGATCGTCGAACCATTGGCCACGGAAATGATGGCGCGTGCAAGCAACGTCGGCCGCATCCGTGGCGATGCAAAGGTCGCCGCACTGCGTCAGCGGCAGGTCCTGGTTGGAGGACATCAGGTGCAGCGAACTGATGCCGCCTTGCGAGGAAAACGTATGAACGCCGCTGTTGCTGCCGTGGTTGCCCAGGGTTCCCGCCAAGGTATAGTCAAGCGGCCCAGTCGTGGTGTTGATGATTTCGATCTCGAACATCGCAACGGGCATCGATGAATCGCGATCATTGTGCGGAATGAACGGACTGAGCGCACAGAGCCGGACTTTTCCCGGAAAGCGCTCATCCATGAACACCAGATCGGCTGACGGGAAGCGCCCGTAAAAGTCGACGCTGCGGAAATGCGGCACGCCCGCCAGCGTCTGCCGGTTGGCGCCGTGGCCAAAACCATCGAACATCGGGCGGATGCCCGGCGAACCCGTGGGGTTGCCGTCGTAGGGGCCGTTCAGCACGCGGGCATCGATGACCGCACCGCCACGCTCCGCCTTGATCGCGAAGTGCGAATAGCCGTTGTAGCCCTGCAATGCGGGCCGATTGCGGACCGACCAGTCGATCAGACGTCCGCTGCCCGAAATGGAAAATCCGCCCGAGCCGATGCCGCCGAGCGGAAAGGCGATGTAGCGGGAGCGGTCGCCACGATAGGCGAAGTGCGGATCAATGGCGTCCAGTTCTTCCCACATGATCAATCGCGTCTCCGATATCTAGGATTTGATCCCGCTCATGGTGACACCCTCGATCACGAACTTCTGCGCCACGACAAACAGCAGAACGACCGGCAGGATTGCCATGCTCATGGCTGCCATCACCACGGAAAGGTTGCCCTGGCTCATGTAGCCGCGCAGGAGATCCATGGCCACGGGCAGCGTCAGCGAGGTGTCCGAACCCAGCAGCACGCGGGCCTGGAAATAGTAGTTCCAGGTCTGGGTGAAGGTGATGATGCCAAGCGCCGAAAGCGCGGGACGCAGTTGGGGCAGCGAAATGCGCCAGAATATCTTGGCATAGCTGGCCCCGTCCATGAGGGCCGCTTCCTCGAGCGACTTGGGCTGGCTGAGCATGAACTGACGCATCATGAACACGCCGAAGCTGGAGGTCAGATACATCAGCGCCAGCCCGATCGGGTGATTGAGCAAACCGACCTTCGCAAAACCGAGGTAGATTGGCAGGATTGTCACTTGAGCCGGGAACATAAGGCCCAGCAGAAGGATGAAGAATAGGGCGTCGCGGCCAGCAAACCTCAATCTTGCAAAGGCAAAAGCCGCCAGGGTGCAGGTCACAAGTTGGCCTACAGTGACCACGATCGCGATCATCACGGAATTCAGATAGATCTGCACGAACGGCACTCGCGAGTTCAGGACTTCGCGATAGTTGGCGAAATCGAACCCTGGCGGAAAGAAGCTCGGTGGCAGCTTGTAGGCATCGGCGACCGGCCGGAATGACATCGAGAACAGCCACAGGAAGGGCAACACCATTCCCGCCGCCAGCACAATCATGATGCCGATGATCATGCCATTGATCACACGTCTGGCGCCGCGCGTTTGAACCCAACGGCTCATGACCGCACCCAACGTCTCGACAGCACTTGCTGGACGCCGGTGATGACCAGGATGATGGCCGTCATCACAACCGAGATGGCGGCGGCGTAACCGATCTGAAAGCCGCCGAAACCCTCCTCGACGATCAGGATCGAGAGCGAGCGCGTGGAATCTCCGGGGCCGCCCTGCGTCAGGATGACGATCGATTCGTAGACTTGCAAGGCGCCGATCGAGGCATAGACGATGGCAAAGAAAACGACTGGCGAGATGTGCGGCAGGGTGATGCGCAAGAATTGTCGCCAGGCGGGCGTCCCATCCATCACGGCCGCCTCGACAATGCTCTGGGGTACACCCTGCAGGGCCGCAATGAAGATGATCATGAAGAACCCGGTGTTCTTCCAGACATCCATGATGACGACCGACATCATCGCGGTACGGCTGTCCGTCAGCCAGTGAATTGCCGGCAGACCGATCAGCCGGAGATAATAGTTGATCACGCCAAGATCATCGCCAAGGAAATATCCCCAGACGATGGATACGAAGGCCGCGGCAATGATGACCGGCAGAAAGAACGCCAGCCGGAATATGTAGAGCAGCCAATATGGCATGGAGCGGTTAAGCGCCACGGCAAGAAGCAATCCGATCCCGACATTGAATGTGACCGCAAACAGCGCGAACCGCAGCGTGTTCCAGAGAATCTGGAGCGACCGGCGATCGGTGAAGAAGCGATGGAAGTTATCGAACCCGACCCAGCGCGATCCCAACATCGGGTCATAATAGGTAAAGCTCAAGACGACAGTGACAAGAACGGGTGCGAGCACGAATGTGAGATAGAGCAGGGCCGTCGGCAGCACGAAGACATAACCGGTCAAGGCCTGCGAGCGGGCCAGATCGGAGGACCTGCGCGAAAGTCCGGTCATGCTTGAGGGAACAGCTATGGCCATGCCTGTTTCCGCCAGCTCACAAACGTGCTCTCCGGCTGCCGCCGGCAACCGGAGAACCGCTTTGCCCGGGCGTGCTTCGCCCCGCTTCTTCCTCAACCACCGCTCTGCTTGCGCAGCCGGTCGAACGATGCGTTGAGTTCGGCGTCGGCCTGCTTCACGCCGTCGGCAATGGACGTCTCGCCCGCCATCATCGCGGTATAATACCGGATGAAGATCTTCTCGACCTCCTGGAAGTTTGCCGGTGAGGGCACGGCCTTGGTGTGGGGCAGCGTCTGATAATAAAGTGGCGCGCTTGGTGGGAAGGCCAGAAAGCCTGGCGTCTCGGCTGCCGTCTTGCGGCCCGGAACGCCACCTCCACCCTCACCTTCCTCGATCTGGGTGGTCACGCTGGTCAGCTCGGTGATGAGAGCCTTGGCCAGTTCGGCGTGAGCGCTGCTCTTGGCCACCGCATAGCCGCCAAATCCGATCACGGTCGTGTCGCTCACCTTGCTGGGCGGGATGGCGATATCCATGTTCAGCTTGGCTTTCTTGGCGCTTTCCAGGATCCAGTGGCCGCGGCTGATCATGCCGACCTGCCCGGCAAAGAACTGGTTGTCCATCATGTCCTTGCCGGGGATCGGCGAGACCTTGTCGACGTGAATGAGGTCAAACAGGAACTGCAAGCTCTCGGCGACCTTGGGATCCAGCATGTTGGACGCCGACCAATCATCCGTCAGCGCGCCTGTACCGTTCGAGAACAGCCAGGGCTGGATGAAGAAATTCTGGTTGGGAACCTCGTAGCCGAACTGGGTCACGGTGCCCGAGGCGTCCTTGACGGTCAGGGCCTTGGCCGTGGCGCGGAAATCGTCCCAGGTCCAGCCGGGTTTGGGATAGGCGACCTTGGCCTTGTCGAACAGGTCGCGGTTGTAGTTGATCATGATGTTGTTCCAGCCGATGGGAATATAGTTGATGTTCCCCTTGTAGGACGCCTGGTCGAACAGGCTCGGCGAGAAGTCAGAAAACCCGGCATTGGCCTTCACATAATCATTGAGCGGAATGAACAGGTTGCGCGAGGAGAAACTCTGGAACGTCTCGATTGCGGTTCCGTAGACATCGGCGGCGGAGCCCGCATTGAACTGACCGAGCACTTTTGTGACGTAGTCACCCCAGCCGGTCGAGATCGGATCGATCGCCACCTCGACCTTGACGTTGGGATAGGCCTTGTTGAAGCGGGCAATGGCATTGTTGATGGATTTGAGCTGCGCTTCGCCCCCGAACGCCTGGAGCTTCAGCGATGCAGTTTCACTCGATTGAGCGTATGTGCTTTTGATGCCGGGAAACCTGGTCAACGTAACGGCGGATAGCGCGGCACCGGAAGCCAGCAAAGTCCTGCGTGAAATGCCCGTCATCGTCTCCTCCTTTTGTCGCTCTCCCAAGCGTGGTTTGTCATCTCGTTCGTCGGCCATACGAAACGTTTCGATTGATCTCGACTGGACATCGATCCATGCCTAAGTGCGACACAGTTGGATGAGCTTGCCGATACGAAACGTTTCGCATATCAGCACATCAGCTGCGACAAGACAAGAGGACCCGCGGGTGTCGACAATCAAGGATGTGGCCAAGCGGGCGGGCGTTGCGATCGCCACCGTGTCAGCGGTCATCAATCGTTCGGCACCCGTCAGTGAAGAGACCATTCAGCGCGTGGATCAGGCCATCGCGGAGATCGGCTACACGCCGCACGGGGCCGCGCAGAGCCTGCGCAGCGGCCAATCCAAGCTGATCGGCCTGCTCATTCCCGATATCGTCAATCCGCATTTCGCGACGGTCGCCAGCGTGGTCGGGACCGCCTGTCTCAAGGCCGGTTACATGGCGGCCGTCTATTCGACCAGCGAGGATTTCGACCGCGAGACGCAAATCCTCAAAATGATGCGCTGGCAGAGGGTCGCCGGCCTCATCATCATCCCAACCCGGTCCGACCATGCGCATGGCGTGCGGCTGCTGTCGCAGATCCGTGTCCCCACGATCCTTTTGGACTGCCATGTCGATGGTTTGCCGCATGACGTGGTCAAGCTCGACAATGTCGCCGCCGGCAGACTTGCCACCGAATATCTCGTCAAGCTCGGACATCGCCGCATCGCCCTCACGACCGGCCGCGACGGCGTCGCCACGGGTTCGGACAGGCTGGCCGGCTATCTCGAAATCCACCGGAAATACGCGATCACGGTCGATCGCAGCCTGTTTGTCAGCGGCCAATTCAGCCTGAAGGAGGCCTATCGCAGCACGACGGCGTTGATGAAGCGCGCCAAGCCTCCGACCGCGATCTTCGCGCTGTCGAACATGATGATGCTTGGTGTGCTGACTGCGCTGCACGATCTCGGACTGTCGGTGCCTCGCGACGTTTCAGTGATCGGCATCGACGATTTCGCGTTCGCCGAAATCATGAACCCGCCGCCCACCGTGGTGGCGGCTCCGGTCGCTGAGATGGCGGCCACGGCAATCGACCGATTGCTCCTGCAAATCCCAACCAAGGCGCCTCCCGCCGGAACGACCCAATTGTATCAGCCGTCGCTTATCATCAGAAAGTCATGCGCCGCGAGGACAGGTTAGCGCCGCCAAGATTTCGCAGCATATTCACAAGACCCGATGCAGCGCCGGCCTCGCTCGGCGCTGTGCCCACGCTCGTGATCGCGCTGACCGGCTGCCAATGAACTCTCGCAAGCGGGCCCTCAGCCGTACTTGGGCGCGTTTCGCGCCTCGGGGATGACTTGCTGGCTCAGTCGTTGTCGCTCAAGTCGGCGCCGGCTCCCGTCGTGCGCGAGCGCACGCTCGCCGGGACGTAGGTTCGTTGCCCGAGGTCCATGAGCAGGTGCCACACGGTATCGTCAGCACAGGGCGTGTCGTGCGACGGGTCGCGCACGGTTGCGACCGTGTCCTCCGCGATAGGCACGGTTCGAATGGAAACGGCACTCGGTCCGGAATTGGCCAGGTCACCAGCCGCGTGCAGTAATGCACCTCGCAATGTGAGAATGGTGGCCTGAGGCCAGGCGATACTGACGCGGGCCGGTTTGCCGCGGCCTCCGACGCCGACGGTCGCCGCTAGCCAAAGCGGTGCGACGACAGACTCCAGATTGAGGCCTGTGCCGCTGTCAATCGTCAAGCCGTCGCTTACCCAAGTCCCGGCCACGAGCGGGTTGCTCATCGCTCGCCCCGCGCCAGCAAGACGCACGGTATTTTCGGCCAGCACCGTGGCAACGGTGGCCGCCCAGGGCAGACCGTGCTGTGCCAGCCAGCGCGCGGCGGCGCCGGCTTCTTCGGCAAGGCCCCACTCGTATCCCGCCCCGCGCGCCGCTTTCAAAACCACCGACTCGATCTCGTTGAGCGAAAGAATCACGCCGCCTCCACCAGGGCTAACTCCAGATCCATTGGTCCCAGTCGCCATCACCGATCTGGTCCGGAAAGGGCGCACCCTGATAGAGAGTGACCCTGAGCCACTTGTCTGAGCGCGGGTCGAAGCGCGTGCAGCCGAAAAACGACAGCTTGCAGCGCAAAAGATCGATCGCGCGCAACTCGGCGCTGATCAGGTTGTCCTGGATCTCGGCGTAGCAATTGCGCATCGAGGTTTGCACGCGCCGCACCATGTGGCGGTGCTCGGGGTGCTGCAAAAGGAAGCGGCCGACGGTGCTGTCAGCCGTGGTGGCGCGAAGCGCCTCTCCGAGCGCCACGACGTCGCGCGCGATCGCCAACGGCTGCTCCAGCTCGGCGCCCTGCTCGGTATGCCGCTCGCCCAGTCGTGGCTCAAGCTTTTCTTCCGATACATACCAAAACCTGGCATTGGCCGACGGCTGAGCAAAATCCAATGCCCGCGTCCATTCGTAGTGTCGCTGAAGAGAATGGTGCAAGTCCCCGCAGCTCATGCTCCCGTCGACGGCAAACTCCAGCTGCTCGTCGACGGCCATCGTCGCGGCCAGATCATCAACGAGATGCGGGCGCATATCTATCAGCAGCGAGACGATCTGTTCCTGGGCTTCGAGGCAGAGATGGCGCTCGGCCCAGACATAAAGCGCGTTCAGGCCGCCCGGCGCATTTGGGCCGCACTGGTCACCCAGGCGTCGAACCTGCTCGCAGAAGCGCGCGAGATCGCCTTGCAGTTGAACAATCCGCGGCGCCTGGACCGGATCGTCGGTGACCCAGCACCCATGCATTGCCAATGCCGACATGACACGCGCGCGTAGTGTCTCCAGCTCCTCGCAGGTGGCCTCGCGCGCGGACCGCACGCGCGCCAGCGCCGTCTCCCGCGCCACGATCCAGCGATGGATCAGCGCCGGATGCTTGACGAGAAATGGCGCCATGCCGAGCCCGGTCGCATTGCCGACACCGAGCCGGCAGCGCAATGTGGGGTCGAGACGCGCCGCGCCCTGCGGGTTGCGCAGCCGCGCCAGATGCTCGACCAAGTCGACGGAGAACGTCCGGATGAGCCAGACCGTCAGCATCTCGGCCTGGAACGGCCCCGCCAGTTCCTCTCGTTGAGCATAGACATCACGGTCGGCAATGCCAAATTTGCCGTTTCCGTAGACCGCCGTCGTGCGCATCAGATAGCCCGTCGCCTCAAGCGCTGTCTTGTCCGGTTGCCGGCCCGCCGCCAGCGCGGCCAGGACAGAATCGAAAAGACGCACACTCCGGTTGGCGCGCGCCAGCACCAATTCTGATTGCAGGTAGCGCCCGGCTTCCTGCCTGGGCACGTTTTCCCTGAGCCGGGCAATGTCCTGGTCGGTGGGAATGCCGTCAAAGAGCACGAAGGTCGCATCCCATTCCGCGGCAATGACCCGATCGGTCCGCTTTTCGGGCGCGAGATCGTGGGCAAAGGCAACGAGCGTATAGGTTCTGCTGCCAGCCTTGATCGTGTAGAGCGCGATGCCGACGCCCCTGGCATCGACATCGAAGCGCGGAGGTTGAAACTGCCACCGTTCACGGTTGATCCGGCGCAGCAGCACGCGCAGGAACGACAGGCGCGATTGATGAAAACTGCCAAGGCGCGCCAGCCGCATCACCTGCTCGGGTGGCCGCAACGGAACGGCGGCGGGTTTCAACGTCCGGGCCATGGCGCTGTCGCTCATACTTTGACGCACACCATGTGGACATGGATGTAGTCCATGCCGTGACCTGATGGGTTCTGGGCGACAAGGCGCTCGTAGCGCCCGTAGAACTCATCGAGGATCGCCATGCGGGCCGCTGCCGGGCGTTCCGGGTCGAGGCCAGCGGCGAAGGTCGGCTCGCTCCACGAACGCAGGGTCGGAATGTATTCGCGCGCGAAGCGTTCGGGATCGTTGTGTTCGGCAAACGACTTGGCATAGGGGCAAATGAGATGGCGCTCCTCGATATGCTCCAGGCGCAAGCCGGCGCGATGGACCGGAGATTGATCATCGCGCAGCGGCGCTGTGAATTCCTCGGCACTGCGATAGACTTGCGGGAAGTTGGTGTTGAGGTATTCACTCTCCGATATGAGGCCTTCATCCGCCAGTTCGCGCCAAAGGGCGTTGAAGGTATCGAACATCGAGACGCCTCCCGTGTTGCCGAGATAGCGCTGCTGCTTGTCGATGCCGAAATTGAGAAACACCAGCCGGCCACCCGTCGCGAGCTCGCCGGCCCTCAGGTGCAGCAGCCGCTCCCACTCGATGCGGCCGATGTCTTGCCACCGCTGAAGCTCATGGCCCTGAGCGCCGACCATGTGCACATGGTTGCTGATGTTGCACGGCGCCTTGGAGATATAGTGGGTCGCTGTCGCGGAGAACGCGAGATGGAGGCTCTCGCGGGGAAAAATCGCCTGATGGAACGAGGTGCCCGACGCGAACGGATAAACGTCCGGAACCTCGTCGTAGTAGCTCTTGAGGTCCGTCTGATTGTGGACGTTGCGAAAGACTTCGCTGAAGTCGTTTCGCGGCAGGTCGGTGTAGACGATCTCGATCGGCCGCGACGGCGTTTGCCTGCGCACTTCGGTGAGCACCTCGCGCCACATGCTCATGGACGTGCCGCCGTCAGCGCAGCCCATGTCGGCGGCGCGAAAGGTCGAGCCGTCGTCTTTGAGGCCCATCCGCGTGATTGCGTCTTTGATCAGCGGGATGGCGCGTTCGATAACGTCGCGCGCGCCCCTCGTGGCCTTCGCGTAATAGCCTGCGCCCTTCATCGCCATGAAGTCCGCTGTCTCACTGGCGCCCGCCGTTGCTTTCATTGGTCCCCTTAGCCTTTCGATCCGAGATCGGGCTGGCGAAGTCATGACGGCTCAGGCCCCTGCAAAAGACGTGCTGAAGAACCTGAACCAGTTGTCGCCAAGAATTTGCCCAGTCTCCGCATCAGAGAAGCCGCGGGCCTTGAGGCCGGCCCGGATCTGACCCCAGTCGCGGTTGTCACGGAACCATCGCAGTTGCGCCGGGAGCACGGCCGCGCCGAGAGCGGAACTTGGCGGCGCCTTCGTCCAGCGGCCCACCCGCATCCACTCGATGATCGCATTGCCGTGGCCCTGGCAGAGGTCCGAGCCTATGCCGATGTGATCGACACCGATCAATTCGGCGAGCCGCGCCACCATCGCGGTGAAACTCTCCAGGGGGCATTCCGATCCATCCTTGAGATGGTAGGGGTAGAGCGAGAGGCCCAGCATTCCGCCGCGCGCCGCCAACGCCTTGAGCACCACGTCTGACTTGTTGCGCACGACAGCGTGCCAAGCGCTCGGGTTGGCGTGGGTAAGCGAGACCGGCCTGGCCGAAAGATCAATGGTTTCCAACGTTGTGCGTTCGCCCGAGTGCGACATGTCGATCAACATGCCAACCCGGTTCATCTCCCCGATCACCTCGCGCCCCATGCGCGTCACCCCGGAATCGCTTGCTTCGTAGCAGCCCGCGCCGAGCAGGGACTGGTTGTTGTAGGTGAGCTGCATCACCTTGATGCCGAGATCGGCCAGCACCTCGACGAGCCCGATATCGTCCTCGATGCACGACGGGTTCTGCGATGCAAAGACGACGGCCGTCCTGCCGGCGGCCTTGGCCCGTGCGATGTCGGCGCCCGACTTCGCCTTCATGATCAGATTGCCGTGCTGCTCGAAGCGGCGGTTCCAATCGGCTAGGTTCTCAATCGTCTCGCGAAAATCCTCATGGTAGCAAATCGTCACGCTGATCGCGTCGACACCGCCTTCGCGCAGCTGGCCCACGATTTCCGGTGTCCAGTTGCAGTACTGGCAGGCGTCGATGACAAATGATACTTCGGTGTCGGCCACGGTGCGCGGCTGCCCTCTGCTGATCCCAACTCAACCGAATATCACGCGAATGTCCTTCAGCACCACGTCGATTGTCCAATGGACACGGCAAGGTTCGGCACCTGGACGCCCTGTTCTGGCAATTGACCGAGACGGAAAGTCGCGTAATGATGCTTTCCCAGGGGGTAACATGGTTTACCTTTAGGAAAGCCGCGTGACCAGCCGCGGGTCCTTGGAGAAGCCGCAACTTGGCACAGACGAGGGAGTGACTTCGATGGCAGACACGGACGTGGTCTCGGGAGGCAGTCGCGATCTCGGCTACACCGCCTCCGCTCTTGAAAAGCACACAAACTGGTGGGGGGCCTTCGTCATCGGCCTCGCCGGCACCATCCTGGTCACCGGCATCGCCCCGATCATGGTGACGACGCTCGGCGCCTCATCCATTCCGCCCACCATCGTCATCACCATTTCGGGCTGGCTGCTCTGCCTGATCCTCGCCGAGCTCGCCGCCATGATGCCGGATCGCACCGGCGGATCGCCCTCCTACGCCTACCCCGCCTTCAAGGACCGCTGGCCGGGCCTTGCCAAGCACATAAATGGCCTGACGGCCTGGGCCTATTGGCTCGGCTGGTTCCCGGTCGCGCCGCTCAACATGATCCTGGCTTCGCTGTATCTGGCGACACTGTTCGGCCTCAACACCGATGCCGGCTTTGCCCCGGTCGACACCAAGATCGCCTATTCGACGCTTGTGATCTCGGTGATCGGCATCTGCGCCTGCTTCGTGCCGGCCTATCTCGGCATCCGTTTTGGCGCGGCGACGGCGACGGTACTCGGGCTGCTCTCCATGATCCCGCTGACCTTCATCGCCATCGCCTGGATGTTCAACCCTTCGGTCGCCAACTTCGCCGAGGTGAGTGGCTTTCCGCATCTCGACGGATCGAGCTTCTTTGCTCCGTTCACGGCGCCGGATGGCAAGTCCTATCCCTGGCTCACGACCTATATCGCCTATGCGTTCCTGCTCAGCTGGAATGTGATCGCGATGGAGGCGGCCGCCTGCTATATCGGCGAATGCAAGGATCCCGCGAGGGACGCCAAGATCGCCATGAACCTGGAGGGCGGCTACGGCGTGTTCATCTACACGCTGGTGCCGATCGCGTTCATGGTGGTGATCGGCGCCAAGGCGCTCGGCGATCCCAAGGGCGCGCTGGCGGGGGGCGATCCCAACGCGCTGTTCGTGACGTTCGCGGGCAAGGTGTTCGGTGCGTCGGGCCACTGGCTGGACTGGGTGATCGGCTTCATGCTGATCCTCGCATTGCTTCTCTCGGCACTCAACGCCATCATGGGCTCGGGCCGGGCGATCTATCAGATGGCGGTGGACGGCGAATTTCCGAAATTCTTCACCAGGCTCAACAGCCATGGCGTGCCGCACATCGCCATGGGCTTCAACGTGGTCGCCTCGCTGGTAGTCGTGCTGCTGGGCGGCGCGGCGGCGATCATCACCTTCTCGAACGTGGGCTATGTCATCTCGTTCGTACCCGTGCTGATCGGCTACTATCTCTTGCGCAATGACAAGCCCAACGCCAACCGCCCGTTCAAGCTGCCGGAGTTCATGAAATATGTGGCGCTGCTCATCGCGGCCTTCTATTTCATCATCTGGATCTATGGTGGCTTGTACTATTCGACCATGAACAACTACTTCGTCTATTATTGGCTGGGCTGGGCCGTGCTGTTCCTGTACCTGCCCTTCTACTGGTGGCGCAAAGCCGAAGATGCGTCGACCGCATGATGCTGCGCCGGGGCAATCCATCATGATCCGATTGCCCTGGCACTCGTTGCCGCCACCGCCCGACACGCAAAGTTTGCGTCCCGCGATGGTGCTCCTGGCCTCGGAGGGGAGGGCGATTTCGGCCGATGCCGTGCGGACCGCCGCCAATTTGGCCAAGCCTGGCGGCGGGGCCGTGAAAGTCCTGAGCATAGCCCGCATCTGGGGCTCGGCTTTTGGACTGCCACATCCGGGATTGCGGCCGAACAAGCAGGAATGGCAAGCGCAGCGCGACATCGTCGAGGCGGCCATCGCCGGCCTCGCCAATCGCGGTATCAAAGCCACCGGCGAAGTGCTTGGCAGCCGCAACGCGGCCGGTGCCATTTTGCGGCACGCTACGACGATCGGCGCCGGTGCCATCGTCATGGCCGCGGATGCCGATCCCCATTGGATTCAGCGCGGGTTGTTGTGGTCCCACCTGCCCCAGATCTTGGCCCGCAAGGCCAATCTGCCGGTCTATCTGGTGGGGTCGGGCTGACCGCGGCGCACCACGAACCGTTTTGAAAGGATTCAAATGCGCTATTCGGGCTTCAGGATCGCCAAGGAAGCGCTGACCGGCCACAAGGGTTGGACACCTGTCTGGCGCGACCCCGAGCCCAAGCCTGCCTATGACATCGTCATCATCGGCGGGGGAGGTCATGGTCTGGCGACGGCCTATTATCTCGCCAAGGAATTCGGCAAGGCCAACGTCGCGGTCATCGAGAAAGGCTGGATCGGCGGCGGCAATGCCGGGCGCAACACCACCATCATCCGCTCCAACTATCTGCTCGACGGCAACGAGCCGTTCTACGAATTCTCCATGAAGCTCTGGGAAGGCCTGGAGCAAGACTTCAACTACAACGCCATGGTGAGCCAGCGCGGCGTGCTCAACCTATGTCACACCGACGCACAGCGTGACGCCTATACACGGCGCGGCAACGCGATGCGGCTCAACGGCGTCGATGCCGAGCTGCTCGACCGGGATGGCGTGCGCGCCATGGCTTCGTTCCTCAATTTCGACAGCGCAAGGTTCCCGATCAAGGGCGGCCTGTTGCAGCGACGGGGCGGGACCGCGCGGCACGATGCGGTCGCCTGGGGCTATGCCCGTGGTGCCGACAGCCGAGGCGTCGACATCCTCCAGAATTGTGAAGTGACCGGATTTCGCATCGAGGGCGGCAAGTGCTTTGGCGTCGAAACTACGCGCGGCTTTATCGGCGCGGGCAAGGTCGGCTGTGCCGTCGCCGGCTCGACTGGAGCGGTGATGGCCAAGGCAGGGATGCGGCTGCCGATCGAAAGCCACGTGCTGCAAGCCTTCGTATCGGAGGGCCTGAAGCCGATCATCCCCGGCGTCATCACCTTTGGCGCGGGGCACTTCTATGTCAGCCAGTCCGACAAGGGTGGCCTGGTCTTTGGCGGCGACATCGACGGCTACAATTCCTATGCCCAGCGCGGCAACCTGCCGGTGGTCGAGGATGTGTGCGAAGGCGGTATGGCGCTGATGCCGATGATCGGCCGCGCCCGGCTTCTGCGCATCTGGGCCGGCATCATGGATATGTCGATGGACGGTTCCCCGATCATCGACAAGACCCACATCGACGGGCTCTATCTCAACGCCGGCTGGTGTTATGGCGGCTTCAAGGCGACGCCTGCCAGCGGCTGGTGCTTTGCCCATCTCCTGGCAACCGACCTCCCGCACCCGACGGCCAACGCCTATCGCCTCGACCGGTTCCGCAAGGGGCTGATGATCGACGAAAAGGGCGTTGGCGCCCAACCCAATCTGCATTGACCTCTCAGGACTGACGGCATGATCATCAATCATCCCCTGCTTGGGGCCCGCGACGCGCAGGAATTCGTCTATCTCGGCGATGCCAGCCTGATCGACCGCCCCGACTGGCGGGCGCCGAACGCCGAAGACCTGTTCTTCGACTATCTCTATCTGCGCGATAATCCCGCCGGGCAGCACCGCGAGCTCTGGTATCATGAGCAGGGCGACCGGAGCTGGCTGGTGGTCACGCGCAATACCGTCACGCACGAGGTCACGGCGGTGGAACTCGCCAGCGACGTAGCGCGCGCACGCGGGCGCGGCCGATGAACCAGGTCAACCGGCTGGATGGCGGTCTCATCGACCGCACGCGCCTCATCAATTTCAGTTTTGACGGCAAGCCGTTTCAGGGACATCCGGGCGACACGCTCGCCTCGGCGCTGCTGGCCAACGAGGTGCGGCTGATGGGCCGCAGCTTCAAATATCACCGGCCGCGCGGGGTGCTGACCGCCGGTTCCGAGGAGCCGAACGCGCTGGTTGAATTGCGGAGCGGCGCGCGGCGTGAACCCAATACCCGCGCGACGGTGGCGGAGCTTTACGAGGGACTGGACGCAACCAGCCAGAACCGTTGGCCGTCGCTTACCTTCGATGCGCTGAGCATCAACGATTTGCTGTCGCCGTTCCTCGCGGCCGGCTTCTACTACAAGACCTTCATGTGGCCCAAGGCCCTGTGGGAGCGGCTCTACGAGCCGGTGATCCGGCGCGCGGCAGGGCTCGGCAGCCTCTCGGGCGAGCCCGATCCCGACGTCTATGACAAGGGCTTCCTGCATTGCGATCTGTTGATCATCGGCGGCGGCCCGGCGGGATTGGCGGCGGCGCTGACGGCGGGACGGGCGGGTGCGCGGGTCATCCTGGCCGACGAGGATTTCATCTTTGGCGGGCGGCTGAATGCCGAGACCCATGCGCTCGGCGATGTTCCGGCCGCTGACTGGGTTGGCAAAACCGTCGCCGAACTTGCCACCCTGCCCAACGTCCGTCTGATGCTGCGCACCACCGTGCTCGGTGCCTTCGATCACGGCATCCATGCCGCCCTGGAGCGGACCGGCGATCATCTGCCCGCGCCTGCCAGCGGCAAGCCGCGCCAGATCCTCTGGCGCATCTATGCCAAGCGCTCGCTGCTGTGCGCTGGTGCAACCGAACGGCCGATCGCGTTTGCAAATAACGACCGCCCCGGCGTGATGCTTGCTAGCGCCCTGCGCGCCTACGCCAACCGCTGGGCGGTGGCGCCAAGCCAGTCCGTCGCGATCTTCACCAACAACGACGACGGCCTGCGCACGGCGGCCGATCTTGCCACCAAGGGCGTCGAAGTTGCCGGCGTCATCGATACGCGGCCGGGTGGCCAGCGCCTGGATGTGACCAATCATTTCCAAGGCGCCGAAGTCGTCGGCACCACCGGCCGGCTTGGCCTCACCTCTGTCAGTGTGAGGTTGGCGAACGGCAATGCCGAAGTGATCAATTGCGGCGCCCTCGGTGTGTCGGGCGGCTGGAACCCGAATGTCCACCTCACCTGCCACCATCGCGGCCACCCGGTGTGGGACGAGGCACTCGCGGCCTTCGTGCCGGGCAAGGACTTGCCGCCGGGAATGACCGTGGCAGGCGCCGCCAACGGCATGTTCTCAACCGCCGGCGCCCTCGCCTCGGGAGCGACCGTCGCCGCCGCCGCCCTCGCCGGCATCGGCATCGCGACCAAGCCCGCTGACCCGCCCTCCGCCGAGGATGCATCCGTCCGTCTTGCCCCCTTCTGGCATGTTGCAAACGGCAAGGGCCGTGCCTGGCTGGATTTCCAGAACGATGTAACCGTCAAGGACGTGCAACTCGCCCATCAGGAGAACTTCCGCTCCGTCGAGCATCTCAAGCGCTACACCACGCTTGGCATGGCGACCGACCAGGGCAAGACCTCGAACCTCGGCGGCCTCGCCGTGATGGCCGAACTCACCGGCAAGTCCATCCCCGAAACCGGCACCACCATCTTTCGTCCGCCCTATACGCCGGTGCCGATCGCCGCCTTCGCCGGGCGCTCCACGGCCAAGGAATTCCGGCCCTACCGGCTAATGCCAAGCCACACCTGGGCCAGCGAGCAGGGCGCCGTCTTCGTCGAGGTTGGGATGTGGCTGCGGACCCAATGGTTGCCGCGACCTGGCGAAACCCATTGGCGGCAATCGGTGGACCGCGAGGTGCTGGCCACCCGCAAGTCCGTCGGCATCTGCGACGTGACCACGCTCGGCAAGATCGACGTGCAAGGCGTCGATGCGGCCGAATTTCTCAATCGCGTCTACGCCAATCCGTTCGCCAAGCTGCCCGTCGGCCGGGTGCGCTACGGCCTCATGCTGCGCGAGGACGGGATGGTGATGGATGACGGCACCACCGCGCGGCTCGCCGACGATCACTTTGTCACCACCACCACCACGGCCAACGCGGTTCCCGTCTTCCGGCACATGGAGTTCTGTCGGCAGTGCCTGTGGCCGGACCTGGACGTGCAGCTCATCTCCACCACCGAGGCCTGGGCGCAGTTCTCCGTCGCCGGTCCCAACGCGCGGAAATTGCTGCGCAAGATCGTCGATCCCGGCTTCGACATTTCGAACGAGGCGTTCCCCTGCATGGCCTGCGCCGAGATCACGGTTTGTGGCGGCCTGCGGGCACGCCTGTTCCGTATCTCGTTTTCGGGCGAGCTGGCCTATGAGATCGCGTTGCCCACCCGCCGTGGCGATAGCCTGCTGCGCGAGATGATGGCGGTGGGCAAGGAGTTCGATGCCGTCGTCTACGGCACCGAGGCTCTTGGCGTCATGCGGATCGAGAAGGGCCATGCGGCCGGCAACGAGCTCAACGGCACCACCACCGCGCTCACTCTTGGCATGGGCGCTATGGTCTCGGCCCAGAAGGATGCCATTGGCACCGTGCTGTCGCGCCGCGAGGGGATGAACCGGCCCGATATGCTGGTACTGGCGGGTTTCCGCCCGATCACCCGTGAATTGCCGCTGACGGCCGGATCGCATTTCATCAACTCCGGTGCCATTGCCAACGCAGCCAACGACCAGGGCTATATGACCTCGGTGGCGTTTTCGCCCAGCCTTGGCCATTCGATCGGACTCGGGTTGCTGAAAAACGGCGCCAACCGCAAGGGCGAAGTGCTGCGTGCGGTCAACCCACTGAAGAATGTCGAGGTAGAGGTGGAGGTGGTGAGCCCGCACTTCATCGATCCGGAGGGAGCGCGCGTCCGTGCCTGAACATCGCTTGAAGCCGCAGCTGTCACTGGCCGGCGCGACGCCGCGCACGGATCGGTTTGCCGGGCTGACCATCACCGAGAACGGATCGTTGGCGCTGGCCTCGCTCGCCTGCCGCCGGGGCCGGGACGCCGATTTTGCGGCTGCCGCGCAAAGCCTGTTCGGGTTTGCCATGCCTGGGCCGGGCCGCTTCACCTCGCGCCCGCCGTTCACGGCGTATTGGACCGGGCCTGGCCAATGGTTCGTAGAGGCCCCGTTCGAGACCCACGAGGAGATCGCCCGCATCCTCAAGGAAAAGATGCAAGGCACCGCCTCTGTCACCGAACAAACCGATGGCTGGGCACGGTTCGATATCGAGGGCGCAAGGCTCGCCGACGTGTTCGAGAGACTTTGCGGGCTGGACGTCCGTGCGATGCAGGCCGGCGACGTCAGCCGCACGATCATCGAGCATCTCGGCGTTCTGGTCGCGTGCGGGATTGCCGGCCAGCGCTTGAGCCTGCTCGGCCCACGGTCAGCGGCTCGCTCGCTGCACCACGCCCTGGTGACGGCGGCCAAAAGCGCCCTTTGAACTCGTTTTTCATCCCTGGGCCATTCAATTCTTGTGCATTTAGCGCGGGCGACACGAGTGTCGCCCCTACATCTGGTGGCATTTGCGTAGGGGCGAGACTTGTCTCGCCCGCCCCTTGGCCAAGAATTGAACGGCCCCGCTATTCATCCCGGTAGATGTTTTTTGCACTTGCAGGAAACGGGCTGCGTCCACATATCTTCCCGAATGATCGACGGGAGCTATGCGTGTGAGCAAGACAAAAGCCAGAAAGGCCGCCGCCAAACCGGTACCGCCGCTGCACCAGGACCCTCACCGGGTGACCGAGCCACGCGAGCGGGTGCTGGAAGTCGCCATCGGCCGCGCTGTGCGGACGTTCCGGCGGCAGAAGGCAATGACCGTCGCCAGCCTTTCCCAGCAGACCGGGCTGTCGATCGGCATGTTGTCCAAGATCGAGAACGGCATCACCTCGCCCTCGCTGACGACGCTGCAAACCCTCGCCCACACCCTCTCGGTTCCGCTGACGTCGTTCTTTCGCCGCTTTGAGGAGGCGCGCGAGGCCATGCATGTGAAGGCCGGCGATGCCGTTGAGACCGAGAGGCGAGGCACCCGCGCCGGGCACCAGTACAATCTCCTGGGCCATATCGGTGCCAACGGCAGCGGCGTGATTGTCGAGCCCTACATGATCACGCTCACGAACAAATCGGATGTCTTTCCGACCTTCCAGCATGATGGCATTGAATTGCTGTTCATGTTGGAGGGCATCGTCGAATACCGGCACGGCGACAAGAGCTATCTGATGGAGCCGGGCGACAGCCTGTTCTTCGACGCCGATGCTCCGCATGGGCCTGAAAAACTCGTCAAGCTGCCCGCGCGCTATTTGTCGGTCATCAGCTACCCGCAGGCGGATTGAGCCGGGTCGGCTCTTTCACCCCGATGAAAATTGTTTCTCGGCAGTTGAGCGGCAAAACCGTTGGTGCTAGCATGGCGCACGAGCTGACCAGGGAGCAGTGCAATGTGTGGCATCGTCGGGCTGTTTCTGAAGGACAAATCGCTTGAGCCCGAGCTCGGCGGTCTGCTGACCGACATGCTGATCACCATGTCCGATCGCGGGCCCGACAGTGCCGGCATCGCCATTTTCGGACGGGACGAGGATGCTTCCGGCAAGCTCACGATCCAATCGGCCAACCCCAAAGGCGACTTCGCCGAGCTTGAGAAGGATGTTGGCGACGCCATCGGGGCGGCCGCGACCATCACGGTCAAGGACACTCACGCAGTGCTTCATATGCCGCTTGCCAGGCTTGAAGCTGCCCGGGCCGCGATCCCGCGCCTGAGGCCGAGCGTGCGGGTCATGAGCGCGGGCGAAATCATCGAAATCTACAAGGAAGTCGGGTTGCCGAAGGATGTCGTGCGGCGCTTCGACATTGCCAAGATGAGCGGCCGCCATGGCATCGGCCACACCCGCATGGCGACGGAGTCAGCCGTGACCACCATGGGTGCCCACCCGTTCTCGACCGGGGCCGACCAGTGCCTGGTTCACAACGGATCGCTTTCCAACCACAACAGCCTGCGCCGCGAGCTCATCCGTGGGGGGATGACTTTCGAGACCGAGAACGACACCGAGGTCGCGGCGGCTTACCTGACGCACAAGATGAAGGAGGGCCTCAGCCTCGGCGATGCGCTCAACGCCGGGCTTGACGATCTCGACGGGTTCTACACGTTCGTCGTTGGCACAAGGGACGGCTTTGGCGTGGTCCGCGATCCCATCGCCTGCAAGCCCGCTGTCATGGCCGAGACCGACAAATATGTCGCCTTCGGCAGCGAATACCGCGCGCTGGTGAACCTTCCCGGTATCGAAGCCGCGCGGATATGGGAGCCGGAGCCGGCCACCGTTTATTTCTGGAAGCATTGACGATGCTGACGTTCGATCTTGGCAAGCGTACCTTGCGCGAACTGAACAAGACCCTGCACGGATTGAAATCCGACACCAACGAGACCTTGTGGGAGATCGATAATCCGCGAGGGTGCCACGCCATCGCCGCCGGCCTCGATGCGCCCATCGAGGTGCGCGTCAAGGGCTCGACCGGCTATTATTGCGCTGGGATGAACAAGCAGGCGAGCGTGACCATCAAGGGCTCGGCGGGGCCGGGTGTGGCCGAAAACATGATGTCGGGCACCGTGATCGTCGAGGGCGATGCCAGCCAATATGCCGGCGCCACCGGCAATGGCGGACTGCTGGTTATCAAGGGCAATGCGTCGAGCCGCTGCGGCATATCGATGAAGGGGATCGACATCGTCGTGTTCGGCAATATCGGCCATATGTCGGCGTTCATGGCGCAATCGGGCAATCTCGTCGTGCTCGGCAATGCCGGCGACGCGCTAGGCGATTCGCTCTACGAAGCGCGGCTGTTCGTGCGCGGAACGGTGAAAAGCCTCGGGGCCGACTGCGTGCAAAAGGAAATGCGGCCCGAACACATCGCCATCCTCAAGGATCTCCTGAAGCGCTCCGGTGCGCCTGCCCAGCCGCACGAGTTCAAGCGCTATGGTTCGGCGCGGAAACTCTACAACTTCAACATCGACAATGCCTCGGCCTATTGAGCACCCAGCAATGACAGACACCAAGGGGCCGAAAATCCCGCAGACCTTGCCGCGCCAGTCCTGGACCTTCTCCAACGAAGTGAATGCCGAAATCCGACGGGCGGCGGCGACCGGCATCTACGACATTCGCGGCGGCGGTGCCAAGCGGCGGCTTCCCCATTTCGACGACCTCTTGTTTCTCGGCGCCTCGATCTCACGCTACCCATTGGAGGGCTATCGCGAGAGATGCGATACCAAGGTGACGCTTGGCACCCGATTTGCCGCCAAACCCATTGAACTTGCCATTCCCATCACCATCGCCGGCATGAGTTTTGGCGCGCTGTCGGGGCCGGCCAAGGAGGCGCTTGGTCGGGGTGCCTCAAAAGCCGGCACCTCGACAACCACCGGTGACGGCGGCATGACCGAGGAAGAGCGCGGCCACTCCAAGGTCCTCGTCTATCAATACCTGCCGTCCCGCTATGGCATGAACCCGGACGATCTGCGCCGGGCCGATGCCATCGAGATCGTGGTCGGTCAGGGCGCCAAGCCGGGCGGCGGCGGAATGCTGCTGGGCCAGAAAATCAGCGATCGGGTGGCCAAGATGCGCAATCTGCCCAAGGGCATCGACCAGCGCTCGGCCTGCCGGCACCCTGACTGGACGGGCCCGGACGATCTCGAAATCAAGATCATGGAGCTGCGCGAGATCACCGACTGGGAAAAGCCGATCTACGTCAAGATCGGCGGCGCGCGGCCCTATTACGACACCGCGCTGGCGGTGAAGGCGGGGGCCGATGTGGTCGTGCTCGACGGTATGCAAGGCGGCACGGCGGCGACGCAGGATGTCTTCATCGAGCATGTCGGCCAGCCAACGCTCGCCTGTCTGCCCCAGGCGGTGAAGGCGCTGCAGGAGCTTGGAATGCACCGCAAGGTTCAGCTGATCATTTCGGGCGGTATCCGCTCTGGCGCCGACGTCGCCAAGGCCCTGGCGCTGGGCGCCGATGCCGTATCGATCGGCACCGCCGCGCTCGTTGCGCTTGGCGACAACGACCCGCGCTGGGAGGCCGAGTACAACGCGCTGGGCACCACCGCCGGTGCCTATGACGACTGGCACGAGGGCCGCGATCCCGCCGGCATCACCACCCAGGACCCGATGCTTGCCGCGCGCCTCGATCCGGTCGCCGCCGGACGGCGGTTGTCCAACTATCTGAAGGTGATGACGCTGGAGGCCCAGACGATTGCCCGCGCCTGCGGCAAGAATCACCTGCACAATCTGGAACCTGAAGATTTGTGCGCCTTGACGATCGAAGCCGCAGCGATGGCGGGCGTGCCGCTGGCGGGAACCAACTGGATACCGGGAAGAACCGGACTTTGATTTTTGGGACGTGAACAGCCAAGGACAACCGGCATGGCAATCGATCTGGCGCAATATGCCAAAGACAAGGGTATCAAATATTTCCTGATTTCCTACACCGACCTTTTTGGCGGCCAGCGCGCCAAGCTCGCCCCCGCTCAAGCCATCGCCGACATGGCGGCCGATGGTGCCGGCTTTGCCGGCTTTGCCACCTGGCTGGATCTCACCCCTGCCCATCCCGATATGTTCGCCATTCCAGACCCCTCGTCGGTGATCCAGCTGCCCTGGAAGCGGGAAGTCGCCTGGCTCGCCTCCAACTGCATCATGGAGGGCAAGGGCGTCGCCCATGCGCCACGCAATGTCCTGAGTTCAGTGACCGAGGCCGCCGCCGCCGCGGGCATGTTCGTCAAGACGGGCGTTGAGGCTGAGTTTTTCCTGCTTAGTCCCGATGCCAGCGGAATTTCCGACCCGCTCGATATCGCGACCAAATCCTGCTACGACCAGCAGTCATTGATGCGCCGCTATGACTGCATCGCCGAGATCTGCGATTGTATGCTGGCGCTCGGCTGGGAGCCGTACCAGAACGACCACGAGGACGCCAACGGCCAGTTCGAGATGAACTGGAAATTCGACAACGCCCTGCAGACGGCCGACAAGCACTCCTTTTTCAAATACATGACCAAGTCGATTGCCGAGATGCACCGGCTGCGCGCCACCTTCATGCCCAAGCCGTTCATGGGGCAGACGGGCAATGGCTGCCATGTCCATATCTCGGTCTGGGACAAGGCGGGGACGACCAACGTCTTTGCCGACAAGACCAACGATCTCGGCCTGTCCGCCCAGGGCCGCGCCTTCCTCGGCGGCATCATGAAGCACGCAAGCGCGCTCGCCGCCATCACCAACCCGACGGTCAACAGCTACAAACGCATCAACGCGCCGCGTACCATCTCGGGCGCGACCTGGGCACCCAATTCGGTCACCTGGACCGGCAACAACCGCACCCACATGGTCCGCGTGCCCGGCCCCGGCCGCTTCGAGCTGCGCCTGCCCGATGGTGCCGCCAACCCCTATCTGCTGCAGGCCGTCATCATTGCCGCCGGTCTCGACGGCGTGCGCATCAATGCCGATCCGGGCCCGCGCCACGACATCGATATGTACAAGGATGGCCACACCGTCACGGACGCACCGAAACTTCCACTCAATCTGCTCGATGCGTTGCGCGAATTCGACAAGGACACCTCGCTCAAGACGGCTCTTGGCGAGGAGTTCTCGGCGGCCTATCTCAAGCTGAAAACCCAGGAGTGGAATTCCTACGCCTCGCACCTGAGCCAGTGGGAACGGGAGCATACGCTGGACATTTAGTCTCGCCGGCTCGCGCGGGGCCTCCCGTGATTTTCGAGAACTGTTGCTTCTGGGCGGTTGGCCCAACTGGCAATCTGGCCGCTTGTACCTGTCCTCGCCGATGCGATGCACAAAACCGGTTGAAATTTCTGCCCTTGCCGGGCTATTCGATTTTCTGTTGCATGGGCAGGGCGAGCGAGATTTCAGCGTTCAATCGTGAAGGTGACTGTCATGCGAGTTGTTCTGAAGGCCAGCATGTTCGTTTTCGCGCTGACTTTTGCCGCGACGAACGCAAACGCATGGTACTGCACGGCGTCGAGCAAAAATGGCGCCACGGGCACCGGATTTCATTTCTTTCAGTCCGAGTCCGAGAAAACCGCACTGCGCGAATGCCGGTTGCACTCGAAAGGGCAACGCTGCCACATTACGAGCTGTTGGTAGCCCAGGGGACTTGACGGCGTTCCCGGCCGCCGGCATCCCGATGCGGTGCCCATGCGCATGACCAGCCGGCGACCGTAGTCCGGGCGCTTGGCTGGCTTCGCGGTCGATGTCATCGCCGAGCTTGGAATTCAGCTTCGGAGCCAAGTCGATGCATGTCGCCCTGCGTCACGTTTTGCTGCCCGATTTCGGTGCGCCCGTCGAGCAACCCGTGGTCCCCGTGGGACAGATCCGCGCGAGGTTCGCTCGTTTCGTCAGCCGCCTTCGTGCCGTGGACCTCCAGACGCTCATCGTCTACGGCGACCGCGAGCACAGCGCCAATATCAGCTATCTGACGGGATTCGATCCTCGTTTCGAGGAGGCGCTGCTTGTTATCGGGCCTGGCGGCGATCCGACGATCGTGACCGGTCCAGAAAACCAGGGCTTCGCCAAGGCGGCGGCGGTCGAGGCAAATGTCGTCTTGTACCCGCCATTCGGGTTGCTGGGTCAGGACCGGTCCAGGACGCCTCCGCTCGAAGATGTGTTGAGGACTTGCGGGCTCTCGCCAGGTTCCGCCGTTGGCATCATCGGATGGAAGTATTTCAACCGTCAGGAAAGCTCCGTTCCGGACACATGGTTTGAAACCCCGTCTTATATCGTCGACGCCATCCGGCGCATCACCGGCCCAACGGGAAGTGTCGTCAACGCAGCTTCGATGCTCATGCATCCAAGCGAGGGTATGCGGGCGGTGAACGAGATCGAGCAACTTGCCGCCTTTGAGTTTGCCGCCTGCCACACGTCAAGCGCGGTTCGGCGCGTCGTCACCGGCGCGCGCCCCGGAATGCGGGAGTTCGATGCCGCACGCCTGTTGGCCCCGGTGGGTCTGCCGCTCAGCTGTCACACGATGCTGAGTGCCGGACCTCGCGCCGCCCTCGGCCTGGGAAGCCCCGGCTCACGGGTGATCCAGCACGGCGATCCGATCACCGTCGCCTATGGCGTCTGGGGGGCACTGAATTGCCGGGCTGGCTGGATGGTCTCGTCCGCAAGCCAACTTCCTGACGGCATCGGCGACTACATCGAGCGGCTTGTCGCACCCTACTACCTCGCGGTCGCGGAATGGCACGAAAATCTCGGGCTCGGCGTCCCGGGTGGCGTGCTCGCGGATGGTGTCGCGCGCAGACTTGGTGACCCGTTCTTCGGGGTCTTCTTGAATCCCGGCCACCTCATCCATCTCGACGAATGGATGAACACGCCAATCTACGCCGGCAGCACCGAGCCGCTCAAGTCGGGCCAGGCCATCCAGGTTGACATCATTCCCGCGACGGGCACGCCCTATTTCACCTCCAATGTCGAGGACGGCATCGCCCTGCTCGACGAGGCTGGTCGCGCGGCCCTCGCCGAGCGATTCCCCGATATGTGGGGCCGCATCCAGCATCGCCGCGAATTCATGGCTGGCGCGCTGGGAATTCGCCTCAGACCAGAGGTCCTGCCGTTCAGCAACATGCCGGCCTATCTGACGCCCTTCTTCCTGTCCCCCGAGGACGCGATGGTGGTCCAGCACTGAAGCCCGCGTTGCCGTTGACCGCGAGGCAGGCGACGCACGAGCGCCGATCGTGGCAAGGGCTACACGCGTGACCAGGCGCCGATTTCCGCGCGTCCGACTATGACGCTCTGGTTCGCGGCCAACTCGGCGGTGATGCGGTCAACGAGCGTTTCGATGCCAAGTTCACTGGACGTCGCCACGCCAAGCCGCACGATATCGGCGGCAAGCACCACCGCCTGGTCGGCGTCCAAATGCACTTCGTCCAGGGCATTCGCGCCGCCAATGACCGCGTGCATCCGCATCGTTGGTGCTCCCAGTCCAGCAGCCAGGAATTTGGCATACAGCTTGATGCCCACTCTCGCGTCGACTCCGGTTTGACGATATGTCTCGCTCAGCCACTGGCAGGCTCGATCGTAGGTTGGCGACGGCGGATATGAGCGCATTTGCTGGCGGTCCGGTTCGTGAAACACGATGATCCCGCCTGGCCTTACCTGTTTGGCGATCACTCGCAACAATGGGACAAGATTTGGCTGGAAACACAGCACATAGCGACCGATCGCTGCATCGAAGGGCTGGTCAAAGGCCATTTCCGACAGTTCGCTTTCGACGAACGTCACGTTGGCGAGCGACTGGCTCTCGGCACGGGTTCGAGCCCTGGCGAGGGCTGCAGCGGACCGATCCACACCTACGACCTGCCCGTTGGGCCCGACCAGATCGGCCGCGATGAATGCGACATCGCCCGCACCGCTGCCGATATCAAGGACTCGCATTCCAGGCGTGATGCCGGCTTCGACTAGAAACTGCCGGGTGATAGGGTCGATGAGCTGAGCTTGACGGCGCAGACGTTCGAGTTCGCGCTCCGAATGGCCGAGAACATAGGCGCCGTGCTCACGATCTGGCATGACCAATTTGGCCTCCGCCGCGTTGATGGTTTGCGAACGACAAAAATGGCCTCGGGCATGGGCTATGGCAAGCTCGAATTGACCAGAGCGCAACAGATGGAGCCGAGCCTGCCAGTGTATGTCGAAGCGTTGATCGTTCCGGCAGCTGCCACGCTTGGCGTTGGCTTCGTTCCCCATCCACCGCTCGGACGCGGCCAGCTCACCGGCCAGGCGAACGGCGCCGGCCAGACAGTTGGCGACGTCCGTCAACAGATGTCCCGCTTTCAGGCGTAGACCCGCGACGCAAACAATGCTCCGATTGGAGCGCATCCAGAGCAAAGTCCATGGGCTACGCCGCAGCAGGTGGTCCGAACCAGGTGGTTAGCGCGTCAGCCAGCCCGAGCTGCGCAGCGGCGCCCACCCAGGCCACATATCCGTCGGGCCGGATCAACACGGCGGCGGGCGCGGTGACCGCGCCAAGGACCGGGAGCTTCCACACGCCGCCGTATTTGGCGTCGATCAGCCGGACCCGATCCGCCCACGGCGTGATGTCGAAGCCGCCGGGTTCACCGAGGTTGAGTAGCAGCGGCCGGGCAGCGTGGAGCAGGGTGAAAACCCGCAGCGGGCCGTTGGCGGTGCCGAGGTCGAGGTCGGGCATCCGCCGCCCCAGCAGCGGGTGTCCCTCGCCGAGGTCGTAATGAATGCCCAGACCGGACATCTCCGCTGCGAACCGCTTGCGCGGTTCCTCCATGCCGAGGAACTCGGCGATGGTCTCGTGCAAGGCCTTGGTGCGGTCGTCAGGGCGGCGAAGCGCGACGCTCGCCATCGTATTGCGCAACACGCGGGCAGCGACCGGGTGGCGCTCGGCGTGGTAGGTGTCGAGCAGGCATTCCGGCGATGTCCCCTTGACCACCTGGGCCAACTTCCATCCCAGGTTGACCGCATCCTGCACACCGATATTGAGCCCCTGTCCTCCGTCCGGCGCATGAATGTGCGCCGCGTCGCCAGCCAGCAACACCCGTCCCTTGCGGTAGGCCGCGGCCTGCCGGGTCATGTCGGTGAACCTGGAGATCCAGATGGGGCTGTGGACCCCGTAATCTGTTCCGCATACGGCGATGAGCGCCTCGCTGAGATCGCGCAGAGTGGGTTCGGTCGCCGGCCCGACGTGCTGCTCGGTCACCATGACCCCCACCGGTCCCCGATCCCCATAGACCACTTGGCCGTCGCGGATCTCGTACTCCACCCTGCCGAAGGAATGGATGCCGAAGGCATTGCGGTGGACGCCCCATTCCGGCTGCCCGGTCATCTCGACCTCGGCGATCAGGGAACTCGTCGTCGGGTCCCAGCCGGGGAAGTCGATGCCGGCTGCCTTGCGGATCAGGCTGCGTCCGCCATCGCACCCGATGAGATATTTCGCCCGCAGCGACCCGCCGCCGGACAGCGCGACATCCACGCCGGTGTCGTCCTGGGCGAAGCCTTTCACCTCGCGTCCGCGATAGAACTTCACCGCCAGCTCCCCGACCCAGCCGGCCAATATGCGCTCGATGTGGTTCTGCCACAGCCCGAGCCCGTAATTGTGCCAGGTGGGAAAGTCGCTGATGTCCAAGCGGATTCGGGCGAACCCAGCGGTTTGCGCCTGCTGCCCCTGCGACAGGAACCGATCGGCGATTCCCCGCTGATCGAAAACCTCGATGGTTCGCGCGTGCAGACCGCCTGCCCGCAAGCCGGCAAGGTCCTGGCTGGCGCGCCGCTCGACGATGGCGACCTCGACCCCCGCCAACGCCAACTCGCCCGCCAGCATCAGCCCGGTCGGGCCCGCGCCCACGATGACGACATCGGCGGCCGGCATGGTCATCAAATGCCTCCCGCCGTCGCCAAGGCGGGTTTCAGCGACCCAAACATCTCCCATTCTCCTCGGGCGCGGCCGTCTCTAGGCCCCTCACTCGCACTCGATGGTGCCCGGCCACAGCACCACATTGATATTGTTCAATTATTTTCAACACAGTTGCAACTTGACCGTCAAATTTACCGTCAACCGGGGGCGATGCACCGACTCGCTTTCGGTCTCGCTTCGTCGCTCACCGTGCGCGCTTCAAGTCAAAGAAGAAACGTCGGCTTGCGGGCTATCGAAATGGGTTGAGCAGCTTTGCCCCACAGCCGGCGAAATCGGTGGAGCTCCGTGAAACGACGGTGAGATCGTGAACAAGCGCCGTGGCCGCGATTTGCTTGTCGATCGCGCGCGCGGGATCGGAAACCCTCAGCTTACCCCACACTTGCGCGGCCTCGGCATCAAATCCCAGGATGTGCTGTGCATAGTCAGCCAGGATCGTGGTGAGCCATGCCTCAAGCAGCCCTGCCTGGCTGGCGTCGCCGCGATGGCGGATCAACTCGATGCCGCGTCTAAGTTCGCCCACTGATACCACCGAGAGATAGACAGGTGAGAGGTTGACCGCGGCCTGCTTGAAGAATTCAGTGACCCCTGGGTTGGCCTTCAAGGCCTTGCGAGCCTCGCTGACCACATTTGTATCAATCAAATACACTTGGCCCTGCTCCAGCTGGCTCTACCCGCTCGAAATCGGTGTCGCGGCCAGCATCGGGCATCGTAGCAAGCACCTCGGCAAAACTTCGCTTCGGCGGGACGGCAAGCACCGAAGCCAAAATGGCGCGATGCTCCGCCTCGGCGCTGCGGCCGTGCGCTCCGGCACGTTCCTTGAGGGCGCGCACAACGGCGTCATCTACGCCGCGAACCAGTAGATCAGCCATGTTGGGCCTCCGGGTACAATTTGATAGCATTGATAGCACAAACTGAGAGACAAACCGAGACCTCACTCCCACTCAAACGTCCCTGGTGGCTTGCTCGTTGGCCTGATCGGCAGTGCCCGCTGCGCATTGTGCGCTGCCTGATCACTCGGTGATGTGCGTCAGCACCTCGGCGATGGCTTGCCAGCCTGGCGTCGAACTGAGCGGTATGCGCCCAACGTACACGGCTGCCATGATGGCACCGCCGATCAGCCACACCGGGTGCGTCTGGCCACGCGCGCGCCTTTCGTAACCGATAACGGCGCCAACCAGTAGCAGTACGCCGACGGCCGGCAAAAGCCCGGCGGCGACCGGAAGAGGATGGCCCAGCCCTGGCCGCAATCCCGGCCCGCCGCCACCCGTCGCCACCAGAAAGATAATGCGCGCGAGGACCGGCGCGAGCAGCGCAAAGGTTGCAAGCGTCATGAAGCGCTTGTGGGCTTCATGCCGCTGACGGACAATGCTGACGATGGCCGCGACGAAGAACCCGGCGAACAGCCCAAGGGCGGTGACTGGCACGATGAGAAACGCCCGGCCCTGGACGCCGAACCCGGCCGCCTGCGCTAACGCCGCAGTACTGATCGCTGCCGCGAATCCTACGGCCACCATTGCCGTGGCAAGCGAAATGGCCGCCAGTCCCCAGGTGCGATGATTGACGATCCGGCCGTTGGCGGCGAACACGGTCTGCACCAGGAAAAGCAACATCCACGCGGAAAAGAGCACGCCGTGGATATGCAGGATCGGAGGACCCACGAAGGTGCCGGCAGGCAGTTGCAACCAATAGGTCGGCGCAAAACTGCCAAAGGCCAGAAGGGTGCAAAATGACGCTACCCAGACATAGAATTGGCCACCGGCCTGGCGCGCTGGAACGGAGCTGGCTGCCACCATCTGAAGGGCTCCTAGCCATCGAACAACGGACAAATCCTCTGGCTACGTGATTATCACAGTTACCGCTTAACTCCAAGGTGAACTCACTACTTTTTCCTGACTGGACGAACCTGCTCGGGCGATCCGCTTCCCGCTCATCCCCTCACTCCCACTCGATTGTGCCCGGCGGCTTGCTGGTTACGTCGTACACGACGCGGTTGATGCCCTTGACCTCGTTGATGATGCGGGTGGCGGCGCGGCCGAGCACCTCGTAGGGGAAGGGGAAGAAGTCCGCCGTCATGCCGTCCGTTGACGTTACTGCCCTGAGCGCGCAGACCTGGTCGTAGGTGCGCCCGTCGCCCATGACGCCGACGGTGCGTACCGGGAGCAGCACGGCGAAGGCCTGCCAGATCTGGTCGTAGAGGCCTGCGCGACGGATTTCGTCGAGGTAGACGGCATCGGCCTTGCGCAGGATATCCAGTTTTTCCTGGGTGATGTCGCCGGGGATGCGGATGGCGAGGCCGGGCCCCGGAAACGGGTGGCGGCCGACGAAACTTTCGGGCAGACCGAGTTCGCGGCCGAGCGCGCGCACCTCGTCCTTGAACAGTTCGCGCAAGGGTTCGACCAGCTTCAGCTTCATGCGCTCGGGCAGGCCGCCGACATTGTGGTGCGATTTTATCGTGACCGACGGCCCGCCGGTGAAGCTCACGCTCTCGATAACGTCCGGGTACAGTGTTCCTTGCGCCAAAAACCCCGCGCCGCCGAGTTTGCGCGCCTCGGCCTCGAACACCTCGATGAACTGCGCGCCGATGATCTTGCGCTTCTTTTCGGGGTCGCTGACGCCGGCCAGCGCGCCGATGAATTTTTGCGCCGCGTTCACGTGCACCAGCGGGATATTGTAGTGCCCACGGAACAGTTTGACGACTTCCTCGGCTTCGTTCTGGCGCAACAGGCCGTGGTCGACGAAAATGCAGGTGAGCTGATCGCCCACGGCTTCGTGGATGAGCACGGCGGCGACCGCGCTGTCGACGCCGCCCGACAGCCCGCAGATCACCCGCGCCTTGCCGACCTGCTTGCGGATTTTCTCGACTTCGGCGGTGCGATAGTGCGCCATCGTCCAATCGGGCTTGGCGCCGCAGATCTTCAGCACGAAGTTGGAGAGCAGCGCGGCGCCTTTGGGCGTATGCGCCACTTCGGGGTGGAACAGCACGCCATAGCGCCGCGCCGCCTCGTCGGCGATGACGGCGTTGGGCGCGTTGTCCGAGCGGGCGATCACGGAAAAGCCGGCGGGGATGCGGGTGATCTCGTCGCCGTGGCTCATCCACACGGTGTCGCGCATCCCCGGCGACCAGACGCCGTCGAACAGCAGCGAGTCGGCCACGACTTCGAGCTCGGCCCGCCCGAATTCGGCTGCGTGTCCGCCTTCGACCGCCCCGCCCAACTGCGTCACCATCGTCTGGTTGCCGTAGCAGATGCCCAGGATCGGCACGTCCGCGGCGAGGATTTTGGCGGGCGCGCGCGGCGCGTCGGTCCAATAGACCGAGGACGGCCCGCCCGAGAAGATCACGCCGATCGGCTTCAGCCGGTCGAACGCGGCCTCCGCCTTGCCGAACGGCGCGATCTCGCAATACACGCCCGCCTCGCGCACCCGCCGCGCGATGAGCTGGGTGACCTGGCTGCCGAAGTCGATGATGAGGAGGGTTTGGGTCATCGGCAGTCAGTAGTCGATTCCGCGCGGGGAGGCAAAGGGGACACACTGTTCATCTTCGGCGCCCAGTGCCGACATTTGCGGACGCAGCCGAGCCCCGCCGAAGATGAACAGTGTGTCCCCGTTCGCAGCGGCGCCGGTTACCGGTCGAACAAAGCAACCCTATTCGGCCGCCGCCGGAACCGACGGCCCAACCATCGCCCGGGCGTAGTCGATGGCAGCGGTTACTTGGGCGGCGGACAGGTGCGGATACTCAGCCAGAATGTCAGCGACCGACCGGCCCTCGCGGAGCCGGGTCAGAATCAGGTCAACCGTGATCCGCGTGCCAGCGATGACCGGCTTACCGCTCAAAATTTCGGGATCCGTGATGACGCGCGCAGTGTTCGACATGGGGGTGACCTCTGGACGGGACCTTAGCATTTCCTGGGGAGGCGAGGAATGGCGAAATGCGGCGGGAGCCTCGCGCACTCGCCGCGCGATCAGCCCACGTCACCTGGCTGCCGAAGTCGACGATGAGGATGGTTTGGGTCATGGGGCAGGGTTTGACAATGTGGGCCGTGGGGCAAGACAGGGTGAAACACCAACGGCAAAAGCAATTGAGCAGACTATACGCATAGGCCAAGGACAATCAGCGCCGCCAGTGAGTCCCACAAGGCGGTCAGGTGCTGAGTCGATGGCGCGAAATCAGGTGAATGAACATAGCGATTGAACGTGTCAGCTGAAATTATTTTATCCGCGTGCTGAAATTTTTTGATTTCGCCAGCGTATTTGGCAGTGATTTTTGACTTAGCCAATAGATCATCAGCCACTTTCGCCACGCGCATTGCTAGCTTATCATTCTCATGGATCACGACGGCGGCCTGAATGATGTAGTTCTCAACCGATAATTCAAGGAGGACGCGAAAGAGAACCGCAATTGCATTTGGGTGCTCCTCAAGAATGAGGTGATGCTGTAGCTCTTCCCAAATGGCGCGATGTCTCTGGAGGCGCCCCGGCCAAGGTAAACCGAAGTCAGTTCTTGGAATCAGCGTTTCGCGTATGATCGGTTTCTGAGCCGGGCCCTGAATCGATGGGCTCCCTGATTGGCTAGCATTTGCAGGCTGCGCAGCGTGGGAGGCAACATCGCGCTGTCCGGCTTTTGGGTTTGGCGCCGTGGCACCAATTGACTTACTAATGCGATGCACAGCTGTTGGTAGGAGCCCCTCCTTCTCTAGTCGGTCGAGATAAGATCGCTTCCCATCGATATCCCAGATATCACCCAGAACCACGACCCGCCGGGCTAAATCATCTGCGATCCGCCTCAGCGCACTTAGCACAATATCCTCTTGGTGAGTATAGGCAAAGCTTCCCTTCGCTACGGTCACACCAACTCGGTTGCGAAACGACTCTGATGACAGCAGACGATTCATCGTCGACCGAGGTAACTTTCGGCGACTTGGGAGGAATCCCTTTCCAGAAAGCAATCGCTCGATTTCTTCGGCAACGTTGACGGACCCACCTTTTCCAGTGCGATTGACGAACGTCGCCTTCATCCGGTCGTCCCAGGTACTTTGACCGACACCAGATTGCGTCCCCGTATGTCGACGGAATAGAATGTTATCAATTCTGTCGCGATCGGTCTCGACTTGGCACTGAATTTTTCCCGTAAACGCCCCCACCCACTTGGCCTTGAGTTGTGCAAAATATTTTTGAAGCTCAACCGAAGGAGCTTTGCGGGGGTCATCGAGAAGTTTGAGGCAGGTAACTCGCCGATTGCCGTCAAATACCGTAAATTCGCTTCCGTCTTGTGCAACGAGGGGCGGCGCATAGACTTCACCGGTCTCGGCAATGTCCTTGGCAAGATTTTTCATATGTTGTTCGCGATTGTTGAAGAGCCAAGCAATCGCTGCAGTCTCGTTCTCCAGCTCTCCGTGCCGGTCATTGGCCCGATTGATACGTAACGACGCAAGCAGCAATGACCTGTACGACATCAGATGGCTTTCCCCGCGACGTGACTAACAATGGCATTTCCGTCAAATTCTTGATCTGTAGCCGCGTATCATAGGCGAGTCGCAATTCCAGCGCACAATCGCGATTCGCCTGTGAACAACCTGTGAGCTACCCAGCTAAGGCTCATGCCGTGCAATGATCGGGCGCATCGTGAACCACTCAACTCTTCGTCTTGCGCGCCTCGCTTCGCTATGCCACGATTCACACCACCATCCCCCGAAACCCACCTCACGCCCCTCGTCCCCACCATCACCGGCCACACCGGCTCGGCCGTCGTCGACACGCTGCTCGCCGCCAACAAGCCCCTCCGCACCCCCGTCCGCGATCCGGCCAAGGCCTCCGCCTGGGCGGCGAAATGCGTCGAGATCGCCACCGGGGACGTGGCCGATGCGGGCGCGCTCGCAAAAGACCTTTGCCGGGACAGATTGAGCACGCCCAAGCCACCGATCTTCCTCCCTCCCCCTTGTGGGGAGGGATTGAGGGTGGGGTTTAGAGGCAAGAC
>Ga0209068_10000092_pt1 | contig 53785 bp, 50 predicted proteins | sample ColStrG_CSR_2012_FD_187200 | JGI IMG/M metagenome (GOLD analysis project Ga0209068, IMG submission 187200) | Freshwater sediment microbial communities in response to fracking from Pennsylvania, USA - Cold Stream Run_MetaG_CSR_2012 (SPAdes)... | ecosystem: Environmental > Aquatic > Freshwater >...
CGCCTGGAGGCAGCGCGACTCGAAGCCGAAGAAGCAGCCCGCCTGGAGGCAGCGCGACTCGAAGCCGAAGAAGCAGCCCGACTCGAAGCCGAACACCTCGCCGCGGAGGAAACAGCCCGCCTCGAAGCCGAAACGCGCGAGGCGGCCGAGGAGGCAGCCCGCCTGGAGGCAGCGCGACTCGAAGCCGAAGAAGCAGCCCGACTCGAAGCCGAACACCTCGCCGCGGAGGAAACAGCCCGCCTCGATGCCGAGACGCGCGAGGCGGCCGAGGAGGCAGCCCGCCTGGAGGCAGCGCGACTCGAAGCCGAAGAAGCAGCCCGACTCGAAGCCGAACATCTCGCCGCGGAGGAAACAGCCCGCCTCGATGCCGAGACGCGCGAGGCGGCCGAGGAGGCAGCTGCGGAGCACGCCCGCCAGGCGGTCGTGCGAATGGCTGCCGAGGCCGCCGCCGAGGCAGCGCACCGCGCGATGAACACGGACTCCGACTACGAGACCGTCGACACTCCCTCGTTCGTTGAGCTGCCAAGCGCTTCCGCGTCATCCCTTCTGGCGCAGCTCAACCACGAGGCTTCCACCGCGGTCGCACAGGCCATCCGCCAAGAGGCCACCAGTGAAGCCAGGGCAGACCTCGTTGAGGAAGTAGTCCCGCCAAGCCAGCGAGAGTCGCTGCAGAACAGCAGCCAGACTGACACCGCTGCGCTCCTTCGGGAACTGTCGGGCCTGTTCGCAAGCGGGAACGAAGACTCGAAACCAACGAAGCCCGCGGTGCCACCTCCAACCTCGCCCCCTCGTCCGCCGGCGCCGGCCACCCGTGACGACAAGAAGAAGAAGCGAGGCCTCTTCGGTCGCTAGCCAAGGCCTCACCGGGCATCGCATGGCACCATCAGCAGATGCGTGCAGTCGTCCAGGTGGTCCAAAGTGCGAGCGTGAGCGTGGACAACGTCGTTGTCGCCCTCATCGACCGTCCCGGCCTGGTGATACTCGTGGGGGTAACGCACGCGGACACGTCTGCTGATGCTCGCCGACTTGCCGACAAGATTTGGGACCTCCGGGTTCTTGATGAGGAGAAGTCGGCTTCCGACACCGACGCGCCACTGTTGGTAGTAAGCCAGTTCACTTTGTACGGAGAGACAAACAAGGGTCGGCGCCCGACGTGGTCGGCAGCAGCGCCAGGCCACGTCGCCGAGCCACTGGTGGACGCCTTCTGCGCCGAGCTACGGGCGAAGGGTGCCGACGTAGCGACGGGGGTCTTTGGCGCCAGCATGCGCGTATCTCTGGTGAACGATGGACCACGCACGCTGATCATTGAGACCTAAGTCTGCGCGGCTGGCCAGCCGTCTCCCCTCGCCCAGCCCTACCCCAGCCGACTCGACCAGTCAGTCGATGGTCATTAAGAGAGGCGTCAAGCACGCTAGCCCAATGCCGACAAGGTGCCCACCAGAGGCCTCGACCGCCCGAGGAGGCAGACATCGCAATCGAGCTAGTGCCCCCTGAATGCCGCTACTGCCGTGCGTACGAGGATCACCAGATCCATGGCCAGGGACCAGTTCTCGACGTAGTACAGATCCAGGCGGACAGCGTCCTCCCAGTTCTGCTGATCGCGTCCGCTGACCTGCCAGAGTCCGGTCATGCCTGGCTTGACCAAGTGTCGCCGGTGCTCGTGGTCTACGAAAGCCTCACCGTCGACAGCGAGAGGGCGTGGCCCCACCAAAGACATCTCGCCCTTGAGCACGTTGATCAGTTGTGGGAGCTCATCGACAGAAAGGCGCCGCAGCACTCTGCCCAAACCGGTGACGCGAGGGTCATCCCTGATCTTGAAGAGAAGGCCGTCGCCCTCGTTCATTGTGTCGAGTGCCGCCCTGCTCTCCTCGGCGTCGGCACGCATAGTCCGGAGCTTCACTACCCGGAACTCCTGGCCACTCTTACCCACCCGGCGTTGACGGAAGAATGCGGGACCCGGCGACGTCAGCCGCACCAAGCCGGCGACTCCCAACAGGGGCAGGCCCAGCAGGAGAAGGCCGACAGCGGCGCCCACCCGGTCAATAGTGCCCTTGACCAGTCGCGGAATACCAGTGAATCTAGGCTCGTCGACGTAGAGCAGAGGCAGCCCTGCCACCTGACGGACTGTCACCCGCGGGCCAGCAACATCGGTTACGGCAGGCGCCACCACCAGATCGACGTCCGACCCCTCCAGACTCCATGCGACGCGACGCAGCCGGGATGGGCTGATCGACTCAGACGCGGTAACGGCCACCACGTCCGCGCGGCTCGCGCGCGCCACCGCCGCCACATCCGAATAGTCCCCGAGCACGGGCACACTGTCGGCGGCCCGAAGGGAATCGTCCGCTGTGGGCAGGCAGGCGCCGATCACCACAAAGCCGGCTCTGGGCTCCTGTCGGAGCTGGGCCACGAAGTCGCAGACGGAGACGCGGTCACCCATCACGAGCACCTGATGGCACAGCCGGCCTGCAGCCCGCTCGTGCACCAGCCACTGGCGCGCCCCGAAGCGTCCAGCAAGTAGAAGGAGCAGGCCGGACGGAAATGCCAGCGCAACGAATCCGCGGGCCACCTCGACGTGGAACATGTACGAACCGATGGCCAACATGGCGAATATGACGAAGGTGGCTCGGGTGACTCTGCGGTACTCCTCGCCCCCGACCCCAAGGAACCGCGGCTCGTATGCGTCCATGAGGACCATCCCGGCCACCCACCCGAACCAGATGAGCCCGGCGACGACGAAAGACCCGACGCCACGCTGGAGCTGTTGGTCGCTAGTCCCGAAACGCACGATATGGGCGAGGGTGAGGGCAGCCCCGATCGCCAGGGAGTCGATGACCACAAGGGTGGCGACGAAGGCGGAAGCTCTTCTGGGCAAGGTCTCAAGACTCGGGCGCCCGAGATGGGCCGCAGTCCCCGCTAGCCGGTCAGCGGCGAGTCTGCGCTCGATCCTGGCACCTTGGGCGTCCAGGGGACGGCCTGGTGCCACTGCTGTCGACGTCGCTGGGCGTGAGCGCGTCTGACTTGCGCTGGAACGCGTCCCGCGCAGGTCCATCTGCATAGTTCGGCCGCCCCTCCTCACCCCGGGTTAGTCATCGGCACGACCTGGCCTCAAGTGAATGCCCGCGCCTTCACCTATCACTCCAAGGAGCCGATAGGAGTTTGGTGAGCGACACCCGCACTCATCCCGTGGTCACATGCGCGGGTATCCCGATCTCGTCGTTGAGCCCCCTCGACGCAGCGCACAAGATCATCTGGTTGGCGAGGGCGTCAAAGACGACTGGGATCGACGTACACCTGTGCAACGCCTACACGCTGGCGATGGCTGACCGCGATCCTGAGTTTCACAAGATCCTTCGTAATGCGATGATGAACCTGCCCGACGGCACACCCGTGGTATGGGCGAACCGCCTTCTCCACCCGGATGAGGACATTCCCAAGCAAAGAGTCCGCGGTCCGAGCCTGTTCCTTGACGTCTTCGAGCTCGGCCAGGCCGCCGGGCTCACGCACTATCTGCTGGGCTCGACGCCTGAGGTCCTTCAGTCACTGCGCACGAACCTCGGGACGGCGTATCCCGCAGCCCGGATCGTGGGGGCGGAGAGCCCCCCATTCCGCGATCTGACCAGCACCGAAAAGGCTGAGCAGCTGGCCCGCGTCGAGGCGTCCGGGGCCGACGTCGTCTGGGTCGGGCTGGGTACGCCGAAGCAAGATATCGAATGCGCCCGGATGGCCGCCGAGTCGAACCGGGTGTTCATCGCCGTCGGGGCCGCCTTCGACTTCGCCGCCGGAACCAAGGCTGAAGCCGCTCCCTGGATGCAGAACAACGGGCTGGAGTGGATGCACCGGCTCTCGCAGGAACCCCGCCGGCTCTGGAAGCGCTACCTCTTCGGCAACGCCCGGTTTGTGCGGGCGACGCTTCAGCGACGGCGCACATGAAAGTGCTCGTCGCCCACAACCGATACCGCTCGGCGCTTCCCTCAGGGGAGAACGCCGTCGTCGAAGACGACATCAGCGCCCTGCGGTCCGCAGGCGTGGAGGTCCTCCCGCTGATCGCGGACAGCGACAGCATCCCCGGCCTCGGGATCGGAGGGAAGCTCGGTGTGGCGAGCGGACCGATATTCAACTCAGCGGGCGTGGCCCGAATGCAGCGGATGCTCTCAGTCCATCGACCAGATGTCGTCCATGTGCACAACGTCTTTCCCTTGCTCTCCCCGTGGATTCTCCGTGCCGCACACTCGGCAGGAGTTCCCGTCGTCCAGACGATCCACAACTTTCGGCAGGACTGCGTCGCCGGCACATACTTTCGCCGTGGAACGGTCTGTACCGACTGCGTCGGCCACCGACTCGCAACGCCCGCGCTGAGGCACGGCTGTTACCGGGACTCGCGCGTGCAGTCCCTTCCGATGGTGCTCGGGCGTAGCGCTCACAAGTCGACGTGGCGCCTCGTTGAACGATTCTTTGTCCTGACCCCTTTTCATGCGCGTTGGCTGGGGGCGCAAGGAGTACCGGAAGGTCGCATTGTCGTTCGACCGACATCGGTTCCCGACCCGGGCTCCAGCCGCCGGCCAGGCAGGGACGTGCTGTTCGCGGGGCGACTTGACGCCGAGAAGGGCATCGAGCTCCTCCTGGACGCATGGGCCCTGCGGAATCCCGACGGCCGGCGCCTCCTGATCGCCGGTGACGGCCCCCTGAGCGCGAACATCCGCGCGCGATCCGAAGGCGACCCGTCGATCACGTTCATCGGTCCTTTGGCCCCCGCTCAGGTGGCGGTCGCGATGGAATCGGCCGGCGTCATCGCGGTGCCGTCGCTCTGGCTCGAGGGCCTACCCCGGGTCGCCGTCGAGGCAATGGCTCACGGCCGGGCACTGCTCGCGGCGAACCAGGGAGGGTTAGGGGCCGTGGTCGACAGCAGCTGCGGCTGGCTCGTCGAACCATCCGTGCAGGCCTGGGCCGAAGCTTTGAGCGCGATCGACGACAAGGCCTTGGTCCAGCGGGGGGCGGGCGCACGAACAGCCTTCCTCCACCGGTTCGAGCGGACCGTCAGCACCCGGCAGCTCCTGGAGACTTACAGCGACGTGATCGCCCCGTGAGCGCCCGAAGAGCACGAGTGGTGATCGTGCAAGAACGACTTCCTCACTACCGGCTGGCGCTCTTCGAGCAGATTCGCCGGCAGCTTGCTGGCGAGGGCATCGACCTAGCGGTCATACACGGTCACGCTCAGTGTCAGGCGACCAGCCCACGAGCCGAGTCCCAGCTGCCATGGGCTCGCGTCGTCGACAACCGCGTGTTCGCCACCGGCAGAAGCGCCCTTGTGTGGCAGCCGGTCGTCAAGATGACCGCCGACGCGGACCTGGTCATCGTCGAGCAAGCGAGCCGGATGGCGGCCAACTACGTGCTGCTCGCCCGCCAGGGTCTCGGCGGCCCACGAGTGGCGTTCTGGGGCCACGGAGCAAACCTTCAGTCCACCGGTACCCCGGCAAGCTGTGCCTCCGAACTCCTCAAGCGGTCAGTTTCGCGCCGTCCCCACTGGTGGTTCGCCTACACCGAAGGCAGTGCGCGCCGAGTTGAGGCGCTCGGCTTCCCGGCCGATCGGGTGAGCGTGGTCCAGAACGCTGCGGACACGAGTCTGATCGACGCAGCCACAGCCTTGCGAGACCCGTTCAGGTGCATCTTTGTGGGGAGCTTGTACGCGGCAAAGCGCCTAGACATCGTGTTCGAGGCGGCCGACCTCGTCGCCGCACACGAGCCTCGGTTCGAGTTGACCATCGTGGGCGATGGGGAGCAGCGCTCGTACGTCAAGGCACAGGCCGCTCGACGCCCGTACGTTGAGTACGCGATGTCCCTGTACGGCAAGGAACTCGGTGCGGAGCTCAAGGCATCTTCGTTGATGTTGCTTCCGGGCGCAGCGGGTCTGGGCATCCTGGATGGGTTCGCCGCGGGCCTTCCCGTGGTTGCGATCGACGCTGATGGACATGGCCCCGAGATTGAGTACCTGGACAGGGACCGGAACGGGCTTTTGGTCACCGGCGCGGCGCCGGAGTTCGCAGACGCGGTCCTGCGGGCACTTGATCCTTCAACGAACGACAGGCTCCGGCGTGGATGCGAACAGACCGCTCACGAGATCACGCTCGACGAGATGGTCCGGCGGTTCTGTATAGGGATCCAGTCAGCCTTGCGTGCCAAGGCAGGTGCCGGTGCCTGAAACAGACTTCCCGGCGTCCGTGCTCGTCGCGATACCCACATTGGGGCGCCGCGACCTGAGTTGCACCTTGCGCGAGCTGGCCAGACAGGTCAGGTCATGCCCGTGCCGGGTTGACATCGTCGTGCTCGACAACAGCGGGAACGGTGCTGTCGACGCGGCTTCGCTGACAGCGGCGCACGGCTGCAGGGTCATCGAGGTGGCAGACCCTGGACTCGCAACGGTGAGAAACGCGGCGATCGATCTTTTGGAGACAAGACATGCGGCCTTGATCTTCCTCGACGACGATGAGCGTCCCGAGCCGGCCTGGCTCCAGGCCATGGTCACGGCGCACCGGCAGCACTGCGCGACGGTCGTACTCGGGCCGGTCGGCACTCGGGTGTCGCCGGACGCGCCGGCGTGGCTGCTCGGTGGAGCGATGTGGCGGGCGACCGTGGCGCGACCGGACGGGGCCTACCGGGGGGAGGGTTACTCAGGTAACACCTTGATCGACGCGCAGTTTCTGCGGCGGTGTGGACTTCGTTTCGACGCACGGTATGACCAGACGGGCGGAGAGGACACCGACTTCTTCCGCCGGCTCCGGTCGGTCGGCGCCTACGTCGTGTGGGCGCAGCAGGCCGGCGTTGTTGAGGTCATCGACCGGGACAGGGCGACGGTCCGGGGCGTGGTTCGGCGGTCGTTCCACGCGGCCAACCTGTCCTGGCATCTGGATCGCCTCGACATCCCTGCGAAGCGCCGCCCGTGGATGTTCGTGCGGCGGACCGGCCGATTCGCCTGGGGAGCCAGCCGGGTGACGACCGGAGTCGCTGCCCGGCGAAACGATCGAGTTGTGCGGGGTCTTTGTGACATGGCCGCCGCCGCCGGAACGCTCACATCTTTGCTCGGCTATCAGAGCGAGTACTACCGGTGAGTCGAAATGCGGGGCTTGCGGTCGACGCTGTCGTGATGAACCCCTCAGAGGAGCTCGAAGTCTCAACCGCGGAGCGTGCGCGCGACTGTCGGCCCTCGACAGGGCGTCGGTCGGCTGATCAACGCGAGCGCATGAACGGCGTGGACGCCTCAGAGACCGGGACGGGAGACGTCCAGGGCCACTTCTGCGTGGGGCGCGGTGGCATGGGCAGGCAGCAACACAGGGGCCGATCGCCAGACGGTCGGCATGCCGACCGGCAAGTCAGTCGGCAGGGACTGCACAGATGGGGCCTCTCAGGTTGTCCGGGTCGAACCCGTCCGGCCTGGGACCCGGCTGCTCACCTTGTAGGCCACGCGACCGGTCAGGTGGACCGCAGGTCGGCACACCTGGTGGGCCCTGAGGGCGAGAGACTGCTTCCCACGAGACATGACCTGCTCGACCTCAGCGATGGAGCGCCCCCGCTGGCTGGTGGTAAGCGATGCGGGATGAACTCTCGCCTCGCCCAGCAGTCGGGGCACATAGATCGCGCCGTACCGGGTGGCCAGGCGCAGGTGAAGGTCAACGTCGAAGGCCAGGCTCAGACCGCTGTCCAGGCCGCCGGCGGCTGCCACATTCGAGAGCCGGTAGAGCGAGCCTGGTTGAGCGATCAGGTTCGTCCCCATGCGAAGGAGCGGCACCGCGATCCGCCCGGGACGAATCTCTCGTATCTGGCTGCCGTCGAACCTGATGTAGCGACACCGCCCGAACACCATCGCGGCCTCGGGCCGAGCTTGTAGTGCCAGCTGCGCGGTGCTGAGTGCACCATCGACCAACCGGTCGTCGTCACCAAGCCATGTGACGAACTCGGTATCAACAGGCAGGTCCGTCCAGCCCCGCGAGATGGCGTCGACGATGCCGCGTCCGGGCTGAGCGAGCACCCTTACTCCAGGCAGAGCGGCCGAGACCGAGTCGACGCGCGACGTGACAGTGACCACGATGAGTCGCACATCAACCCCGCGCTGACGTTGGATCGACCCGACGGCTTCGACCAGCATGCCCAGCCGCTCATTCTCGCCGAGCGTGGGCACCACTGCACCGACGCTCACCGGGCCGGACTCCGCAGCGGGGACAGACGCGGCGCGGGTGCTGGGTCGTCTTCGGCCGTGGACCGCGGTTCTTCCTGTGGATCGCTCGCGCTCACCGGCGGGCCCTGTCGGTAGCCACCGGGCGGCACTATGACGATCAGTAGCACGGTGATCAGCGCGTTCCAGGCGAGGTAGCCGGTGGTGATCTGCGGCTCGCTGACGCTGCGCATCATGAGCAGGACGAAGAGGGCGAATGAGAGTCCGTTGTCGACCGCCACCGCACGGAACGCCTTGACCCCGAGCACAAGCTGAAGGGTCACCATCATGGCGAGTCCCAACATGCCAGCGTGCACGTACGTGTCTATCCACGCATTGTGTCCCGAGCCGATACTGCTACCCACCACTCCCTCCGATTGCAGCGAGGTGAAGGCTGCGGCGCCCAGCCCGATGAGCCGAGATCCTCCAACCGAGCTGACCAGCGAGTCCCAGATCTGGCGGCGGCCATCGAGGGTCGACAGGTCCGTCTGGCTTCCTAGGTAGCTGTTGAGCATGATGACCACCCCGACGGCTCCCGAGCTGAGCACGACCGCCATCAACAGCGACACGCGGTCCGAGCCGGCACGGTGCGCGAGTAGCCACCTGAGCATCCCCGCGGCGGCGGCCGCCAGGCATGCCACGAGAGCCGAACGAGAGTCGGTGAAGGTGATCGTTGCAACGCCGGTCACGATGGCGCCCAGGCGAGTCCAACCGTGCCAGCGGTAGGCAGCGCCGATGATCAGCACGCTGGCAACCGCGCCAAGAAGGTTCGGGTCGTCGATGAGGCCGACCAGGCGCCCGGGAAACAACAGTCCGAAGGTTCGGTTGGGGGGCACGACGAACCGCTCGGGAAAGAGCCAGCCGCCCACAAGGCTTCCGCCGCAGACGATGAACGAACCGGCAAGGAAGATGGACAGCACCTTGCCGCTGGATACTCGGCTCTTGACTAGAATGACGACCAGGCCCGGAAGCAGGATGAGAAAAAGCGTGACCTGCTGGCCTTGAGACTGCGTGCTAAGCAGCCAGACGCCCTGCCAGCCGAGCAGCAGAGCGCCAGCTGCCCCCATGCTCCGGCGCCGGCCCCGTGCTCCCAGCAGGCAGATGAGCGCCAGCACTTCGAGCAGGAGCACCCCGTAGCCGAGGTACTTCTGCATCGAGTCCGCAGCCGCCGGCCAGGCGGCCGAATAGGTGGGCCAGCCGGGTCCCTTCGCCCACACGGACACGGCCGGCGGGACGGTGACCAGGGTGAGCCCCGCAATGAGCGTGGCGCTCGCAAGAGCAGCCTCCGACCGCTCGACCGTGCCAGTGCGCGACTGCCACAGCGAGGTCAAGAGCAGGCCGACTGCGACAAGACAGAGCAGTGGGAGCAGCTGGCTGGGGTTGGTCATGCCACACCCCCGCCGTTCGTGACCAGAGTGGACCCCATAGCGGCGTGGTAGGCGGCAGCGGTCAGCTCCGCAGTTCGACGCCAGGAGTAGGTGGCGGCACGCGCCAGCCCAGCCTGGATCAGGTGCTCCCGCAGACCCGACGTAAGGACAAGGCCGGCGACTGCGTGCGCAAGCTCTCCGGCTTCGCCTGACTCGTAGTACTGCCCCGCATCACCGGCCACCTCCGGAAAGACACTGGCGTGGGGAACGACCGCCGGACACCCGCTCTGCATCGCCTCGACGATCGGAAGTCCGAAACCCTCAGCCGCGGCAGTTACGACGAGCGCGGTCGCCTGCCGGTACCAGGAGGCAAGAGTTGCATCGGACACCTCTGCCTGGCGCACGGCACCGTCGAGCTCCAGGCGTCCTATGAAGGCTCGTTCGGCAGCGGTGAAGTCGCCGCCGCCGACGCAGTACAGAACGGCATCGATTCCCGCTCGTCGGACCTCGGCGAGCGCCAATGGTGCCAGGTGGAACCTCTTGTACCCCGACCGCCCCCCCACGTACAACAGGGTTGCGGGGGGCAGGTCGCAGGTCTTGGCCAAGGCTCTTGGCGAGAAGACCGGGTCGGCCGCTTCCGGGATCACCACGACGGTGGCAGCCAGGGACGGCCTCAGCCTCATCAGCTCCGAGCGGGTCGTCTCGCTCACTGCCACCACGAGCTGGCTGGCCTGCAGGTAGGCATCTTTGCCCGAGTGTGGGTTGCCCGCGGCGAACAGCTCTGGCAGCGCCTCGGGGATCATGTCGTGCACGGTCGTGACGCGCACGGAGTCCGACAGCCGGTCGAGCCAGCGTGGGTCGTAGTAGGTGTGGTGCACCAGGTCCGCGGTGCCGGCCCGACACCTTCGGTTGACCATGTCGGCGACGCGGTTCACACCTCGACGGTCCGGCAGCCGGAGCAGTGGCTTGCCCTCTGGCAGTCGGAGGTAGCGGTTCTGGGTTGCGCGAACACAGACCCTGGGCTCGACGCCGAGACCGCGGTCTGCATCGAGCGCGCCGATCAGGTCCGCGAAGTACCGCGAGATCCCGCCGACCACCTGCCGGTCGAATATCTGACGGTCGAAGTCGACCACCAAGGGGGAGCTCATGACGTTTCCGGACCAGTCGGGCGAGCACCGGCCAGCCGGCTTCGCAGATAGATCGTCGTAGGCACGAGCGTGCAGATGATCTGGGCGAGGACCGAACCCCAGATCGGTCCGGACACTCCGACCATCTGCGTGAGCATGACGGAAAGGGCGACGTTGGCCACAGTCATCACGGCAGCGGTCGCGACCTGGAACTTGAGCAGATGAAGCCCGTTGAGCAGCAAGGCCTGCGGGCTGTTCAGCGCATAGACCACCAGCCAGACGGCCCAGCCGGCGCAGAGCACGAAGGGCGGCGAGACGTGGCCGCGCGTCCACGCGTTCGCGAGCCACGGGCCGGTCACGGCAAGGATGACCGCCACAGGCGCCAGGCACATCACGCTGTAGCCCGTGACGCGGACCCACACTCCGCGTACCCACGCCAGGTCGCCGTTCGCTCGGGCGTGCGCGAAGGCAGGCCACAGCGGCAGCAGGGCGGCGCCTACGAGCGCAAGTGGCAGGGCGAACAGCTTGGCCGTGATCGCGAAGGTGGTCACGTCCGCGGGGCTTCGGTAGTGGGCGACTATCAAGGTGTCGATCTGGTAGTTGAGGGCCACGGCGATCTGGAGGATGAAGTACAGGCCGCCCACTCGAAGCAGCCCTGCCATCCCAGCACGACTGGCCAGGGTCCCAGACGGACGCAAGTGCGGCGAGTCGACGCCCCAGAGCCAGACTGCGCATCCGGCGGCGACCAGCACAGGGCCGCCGAGCTGGCCGGCGACCAGAACCCACATGCGGGCATGCAGCGCCGCAGCTGCGACCAGTCCGGCAGCACCTGCCGCCACCCCGGCGGACAGCCAGATGTTGCTGACGTGCAGACGCTGTTGCGCCATCAAGACCTTCTGGACGATGCCGAGCGGAATGCCAGCCGCAAGGAGCACGATCAAAGCGAGGACCGCAGGGCGGACCTCCGCGGCGGCGGACGGACCCGTGTGCAGCCACGAGGCCCACGGCAGCCCGAACGTGAGCGCCGCGCCCAGCGACATCACACACATCGCCGACAGGGTCGTCAGCCGCCATGCGTCGGAAACGAGTCGACGAGACTGTTCGCTGCTCCTGGGCAGGGAGGCTGCGAGCCGGGTGACGAGCCCGTTGCCCAGGCCCAGATCGGCGAATCCGAAGAAGGCAGTCAATGCCGTGATAGCTGTGAGCACTCCGTAGCGGGAGTTGCCGGTGAGGGAAAGGACGACAGGCGTGGCCACGAAACCGATCGCAGTACTGACCGTCTTGGCGCCGACACCCGACAGTGCGCCCCGGACCAAGCGGCCTCTCAGGTCTGCGGGGGCAAGCTGGTCCTGAGTCAGGCCCACGGTGGACGTCATCGGCCGTTAGCGGGCGTCCACGCGGACCAGTCGGCCGGCGAGCTGGTCGTTCAGCGAGCTAATGTCGGCGTCCACCATCAGCCGGGCAAGCTCTGGGGTGTGTGTGCGCGCCGTCCAGCCGAGAACTGTCCGTGCCTTGGACGAGTCCCCGATGAGCGAGTCCACCTCGCTGGGCCGTAGGTACCGGTCGTCGAAGCGCACGTGGCGTTCCCAGTCGAGCCCCGCGTGGCCGAACGCCAGTCGCACAAAGTCCCCCACGGAGTATGCGGCCCCCGTGGCCACGACGAAGTCAGTGGGCTCGTCGACCTGCAGCATCCGCCACATGGCGTCCACGTACTCGGGGGCGTACCCCCAGTCGCGCACCGCATTCAAGTTTCCGAGGTACAGGTGCTCCTGCAGGCCAGCCTGGATACGCGCGACCGCTCGGGTGATCTTGCGGGTCACGAATGTCTCCCCGCGCCGGGGAGACTCGTGATTGAACAAGATCCCGTTCACCGCGAACATGCCGTACGCCTCGCGGTAGTTGCGGGTGATCCAGTAGCCGTACACCTTCGCGACGCCGTAGGGCGAGCGGGGATGGAAGTAGGTGTCCTCGCTCTGCGGCGGCGAGCTCGCACCGAACATCTCTGACGAGGACGCCTGGTAGAACCGCGTCTGAAGCCCGATGCACCGGATCGCCTCAAGAAGCTGGACCGTGCCCAGGCCGGTGACGTCGCCGGTGTAGACGGGCATGTCGAAGGAGACGCGGACGTGGCTTTGGGCACCGAGATGGAACACCTCGTCCGGGGCGATCCGGGTCAGCAGCGAGACAAGTCCCGCCCCGTCGTGGAGATCACCATGGTGCAAGGTCAGCGACCTCTGCGACGCCTGCGGGCTCTCGTAGACGTGGTCGATCCTCTCAGTGTTGAACGACGAGGAGCGGCGGATGAGCCCGTGCACCTCGTAGCCCTTCGACAGCAGGAGCTCGGCGAGGTACGACCCGTCCTGGCCGGTGATCCCGGTGATCAGCGCTGTCTTGGACACGACTCCATGTCGACCGATTGCGCCGCCGCCTTGAGCCGATCGGGTGAAGCGCGTGCCACACTCTCACCGTGGATCTACCCCGCCTGCGCCAGCGCCTGGCGACCAGCCGAATGGCACCGGCGGCGGCCTTTCCGGGGCGGATAGGAGCTGTCGCCCGCTACAACGGTCGACAGCTGGCCACGTCCGCCCAATGGCTGGCTCGCTCGCGCGAGCACACGAACTACACCTACGACCTGGCGCCGTTGAACCTGAGCCATCTTGCCTGGTTCGTCGCCGATGTCGCCTCGACTTCGGTCGGGCAGGCCCGGGCGATGATTGATGAGATCGGCTCGAACGCCGAGCTTGTCGGGCACCTGCGGGCGGCCGCTGCGGGCAGTCCCCGCCGTGGCCTGACCGACCTCGACGTCCGCTTGGGTCGCAGGGTGGGTTGGTATGCGCTCGTCCGGCTGCTCAAGCCAGACCAGGTGGTGGAGACGGGGACCGATAAGGGCCTGGGCACGTGTGTCCTGGCCGCTGCGATCCTGGCCAACGGCACCGGTCGGGTAACTACCGTTGACATCAACCCGGACTCGGGGTCGCTCATCACCGCCCCGTACAGCGATGTGGTGGACCGCCGCCTCGGCGACTCGGTCGCCACGATCGGTGAGCTCGGCGACATCGACTTCTTCCTGCACGACAGCGACCATTCGCCGTCCCACGAGGCGGCCGAGCTGGTGGCTGTGGCCCCTCACCTGAGCGCGAAGGCGGTCGTGCTCAGTGACAACGCCCACGCCACCGACGAACTCGCGCAGTGGGCCGAGGCTCAAGGTTGGCGCTTCGCGTTCTTCTGTGAGCGACCCACCGGCCACTGGTACCCCGGAGGGGGGATCGGGATAGCCACGCGGCCGAGGTGACGAAAGTGTAGTTGCGGTCCTCGACGCGAACGAGCGCGTAACCGACCTTCTGCAGCCGGCGGATCCTGCGCAGCGTCGACCAGGGGGGTTCGGCGGCGTCAAACTCCACGCACAGGACGGTCGGGTGCACGCCGTCTGCGAGCATCACATCGAGAACCGGGCCCTCTGCGCCTTCGATGTCGAGCTTGAGCAACGCAAGGCGGTCGTGCCCGAGCTCGTGCATGAGCGCCGCGACCGGCCGGCAGGTGGCCTCGAAGAAGCCCTGGGTCTGCTGAAGGTTGGTGATCGAGTGGGACACGTGGGCGGGGTCGCTGGGCGCGTAGAACCGCATTACTTTGGACTCCGACCACAACCCCACCGGCATGAAGTGGAACCGGGGCTCGTCGACAGTGGCGACGTGGGCCCTCGCCCGCGGGGTGGGGTCGAACGCCCAGACCGAGCAGCCGAACCTCTCGACGAGCGCAAGATCGAACGTCACGTCCTCCCCGACGCCGGCCAGATAGCACACTGACGTCGAGTCCAAGAGGGCGGCCGGGACCCACCAGCCGCCGTACAGGCTGCCCAGCCGCACCAGGCCACCCATGGGCGTCGGCCGGGCGACCAACCGCGTCGTCGTCCGGCTGATCTTGAGTGCGACGCGGCGTGACAACCTCATCGCGGCGTCAATCCTCGACTGCATCCGCCGACCTTACGTGCGCCGGGCTCACCCCGAGGCACCCGACCGGTGCGGCGCGGCCGCGACAAGCCCAACGTGGCGAGGCCAAGGGAGTACCTGCGCCGCTACCCTGCAGGGTGATGACGACCACCCGGGGCCTTGGCCCGCTGCCGCGCGACGCCCGCGTGCACGTCGCCGGACATGGCGGCCTCGTCGGTTCCGCGGTGTGGCGGAACCTGGAGCAGCATGGCTTCGACAGCCTCCTCGGGCGGACGTCTACCGAGCTCGACCTTCGCGACCGCGAGGCAGTGTTCACTTTCTTCGACGAGGAAAGGCCCGAGTACGTCGTCCTAGCGGCGGCGCGGGTGGGCGGCATTCTGGCCAACGCCAGCGAGCCCGCCGACTTCCTGTCCGACAACCTGCGCATCCAGGTCAACGTTCTGGACGCCGCGTACACGTTCGGGGTGGAACGGCTGCTGTTCCTGGGCTCGTCATGCATCTACCCCAGATCGGCGGACCAGCCGATCAAGGAGTCGTCGCTGCTGACCGGTCCGCTCGAGCCAACCAACGACGCCTATGCGATCGCAAAGATCGCCGGTGTTCTCCAAGTCCAGGCATTGCGCCGTCAACACGAGGCGTCCTTCATCAGCGCGATGCCGACCAATCTCTACGGGCCGGGCGACAACTTCGATCTGGCCGGATCTCACGTGCTGCCGGCGATGATCCGCCGGTTCCACCAGGCCACGGTCGCCGGCTCCGGGTCGGTCACCCTCTGGGGAACGGGGACCCCGAGGCGGGAGTTCCTGCACGTCGACGACCTCGCTAGGGCCGCCTTGTTCCTCCTGGAGAACTATGACGACCCCAGTCCGATCAATGTCGGCGTCGGCGTCGACCTGTCTGTGATGGCGCTGGCCGAGCTCGTCGCGGAAGTCGCCGGCTTTACGGGCAGCATCGAGTGGGACCGGGCGAAGCCGGACGGAACACCGCGAAAACTCCTCGACGTCTCACGTATCCAGGAACTGGGCTGGTCGGCCGAGATACCACTCGACGAAGGAGTGCGCTCCACGTACCGCTGGTACGTGGAGCATCTCGGTGACCTGCGCGCCTGAACGGGAGCTGTCTGATGGATCTACGGGACTACGGACGCCTGCTGCGCAAGCGCTGGTTGCTGATCTTGGTGTGCCTGCTGATCGGGACCGGCGCAGGGTACGGAGCGAACAAGCTGGCCACCCCCGTCTACGAGGCTCAGACGCAGCTGTTCGTGTCCGCAGAGTCCTCGGGCTCGACTCTTGCCGACGCCAACCAGGGCGGGCTCTTCACCCAGCAGCGGGTCAAGTCCTACGCGCAGATCGTCAACACCCCGACGGTCCTTGGCCCGGTGATCGATGCACTCCACCTGAACATGACCGTCGACCAGCTGGCCAAGGAGGTCTCGGCGACCGCCCCCCTCGACACGGTCCTGATCAACGTATCCGTGGACGACACCTCGCCCACCCGGGCTCGCGACATCGCAAACGCCGTGAGCAGCCAATTCGCCGACCAGGTCCGGATCCTGGAGACGCCGACTTCTGGCGCGACGGCGCCAGTGAAGCTCACCGTGGTCAAGCAGGCGGGTGTGCCCTTGGTGCCCGTCTCACCGCGCACCAAGGTCAACCTCGGACTCGGGCTCCTGCTCGGGTTGGCCCTCGGGGTGGGGCTCGCGGTCCTGCGTGAGTCCCTGGACACAACGGTCAAGCGGGTCGATGACCTGCAGAAGATCACCGGAGCCGGAACTCTGGGCATGATCGCGTTTGACCACGACGCGCAGAAGTCACCCCTGGTCACGGCGATCGACCCCACCTCGCAGCGGTCGGAGTCGTTCCGCACCCTTCGGACCAACCTGCAGTTCGTCGACGTCGACCACCCACCGCGGACGGTGGTCATCACGTCCGCGGTCGCCGGAGAGGGCAAGTCGACTACGGCATGCAACCTCGCCATCACCTTGGCGCAGGCGGGAATCCGGGTTGCTCTTGTCGAGAGCGACCTACGTCGGCCCAAGATCGCCGAGTACCTGGGCGTCGAGGGGTCGGTGGGTCTCACGTCGGTTCTGATCGGCCGCGCGACCCTTGACGACGCCTTGCAGACCTGGGGACGCAGTGGGCTGGCGGTCCTGGCCTCCGGCCCCATCCCGCCGAACCCTTCCGAGCTTCTGGGCTCGGGGCACATGGTCGCCCTTCTTCGCCAGCTGCAGCAACGGTTCGACGTGGTCATCATCGACGCGCCCCCGCTGCTTCCGGTCACCGACGCCGCGGTGCTCTCACGGATCTGCGACGGCGCGGTCATCGTGGTCAGGTACGGCAAGACCAAGCGGGAACAGCTCGAGCGCACCACGAACGCGCTGTCCACGGTCGATGCCCGGATCCTGGGCACCGTGATGAACATGGCGCCCACCAAGGGCCCCGACGCCTACGCCTACGGCTACGGGTACGGGTACAGCTACAAAGCCCGCAACGACAGGCCTCGCCTCAACACGGTGACCTCACAAGGTGACGTCCTGCCGGACACCCGCATGGCCCGTCGCGCAAACCGCTAAGAGCCCGGGCGGGCACAGCCCTTTCGCTGGTCACAGGTTCAGCCCTCGACAGGGCGGCTCACGTTCCGCGGTGCCCGGGATCGACTGGCCTGCGACTCACGAGGTCGTCCTGCCCGTCCGCGATCTGTGATGCTTCCTTGAGGACGTTTGCAAGATCTTCACAGCCACGGCACGATGCGATCCCGCGGCGAGGTGCTTGAAGGCCTCGAGCAGCTCGTTCCGCTTCCCGCCGTCAGCACCTCCGCACGACGGGGAGCTCTGGCGCCGTACGGGCGGACGTGGTCTGTCGACCTTGACGCGGCCCGAAACCCGCCAACGGTCCTTGCAGGGAGCCGGCAGACGCGCCAAGGCCTCGGCTGGCCTTGCCTCCTCGATGAACCTCCAAAATCGTCCCAAAAGCGGTCTTCGCGCGCACGACCACTACCTGGGGGGGTGCCCCGAGGGGCCCACATTTGCCTGCCACATCCACGGGCTTCGACGTTGATCGCGCGTCATCTGGCTGTCAGGCGTTTGCGCGTAACTGCTTGGGCTTGCCGGTCGCCCTGACGAACGTGCCCAGGACGAGCGGCCAGGCCGTCGTCGAGCGTGGAGGGTCTTATCCGTACGTGGACTTATCCGACGGTCTGGCGCTGGGGCTGAGGAGCTGGAGCGACCGGCAGCGATGAGCGACGACGGTTGCGAAGGAGCATCACGGCCAGCGCGCCCAGCAGGCCGAGCAGGAGCCCGGCCACGGCGTACAGGGCCAGCGGTGCCCCCGTGTGCGAGACGGTGCCCGAAGCCGCACCGCTAACCGCGTCGACCGTGACGACTGTGGACAGCGTCACTGCCGTCCCGTTGGCCGCGGTGCCGGCGAGAGTGATGATGTGGTCTCCGACGCTGAGTAGCCGAATCGACGCCGTCACCATCCCGGAAGCGTCAGCCGTCAACGCCTTCGCCCCCATCGCGAACGTGCCGGCCGCCCCGCCGAACGCCTTGCCGCCGACCCCCAGGGCGCCCGCTCCGGTCCAGGTCTCCGAAGCCGGGGAGTTGGCCATGAAGCCGCGACCGGTGACCGCGACCGTGCCACCGTCGACGATCGAGTTGGCGCTGACGGTCAAGGTCGGCGCCTGGGCCGGATACGTGGGCGACGCCGCGACAGCGGATGGGCCGGCAAAAACCAGGCCGGCACCGGCCAAAGCAGTGACGAAGCGGGCGATCCGCATCTGGGCTCCCCAGGTAGACAGCTGACCTTTCTGCCTCTATCGGCAGGTCGCGGCCTCGACCGTAGGTAGATTCAGAAAGCTTGGGCGGACCAGCGGGGCGATCCAGCCGCGTGGCGCCACCGCCACAGCCGGTTCACGCAGGTGGAACACAAGACTTCGCGTCTGCCCCGCAGCCAGTTCCACCGAGATCGCGAAAACCGGACGCCCGGGGCTGGCGCCGTCGAGCCCCGGTGTCGCCGCTGTCGGCATGCCGTCGATTGTCACGGCGGACAAGGTGGCTCCGGTCGCGGTGTAGACCAGGACGGTCTCGCGAACGGAACCGTCACCGCCGAGGCCCACCGGGGAGCTCACCGGTCCCCGATCGAGCCGGTACGCCGCATATGCAGGCAGGCCGGCTGACGGCGCACCGTCGTGCAGGGTGACTGTGACGGTCGACGCGCGAACGGCCCCGGCGAAGGCGTCCGGACACGGCCCGAGCACGTAGTCCAGACTGCGGTCGAGATAGTAGTCAATCTTGCTGCCGGAGGCGTTGTCGACCGCAACCCCCGCGTAGGGGCCCGCCGTCGAGTCAACGACGCCACCCAGCGGCGTCGAGGCGAGCACGCTCTCCTCCGACGGATGGGCGCTGTACACGAGCAGTCGACGCTCGCCCACGGCGCGGCCCAGCGCGGTCAGCTCGGCTCGGGCGCCTCCTCCCGAGCCCAGGATCGAGTCCAGGCCGGCCTTGGCGACCACCTGCAGGAATGCCTTGCGTTCAGGGACCTGTCCGGCAGCGGAGTAACGGGCGTAGACAGCCCGCATGGTCAGATCGGCCACACCAGCCCCGGTTACCAGTTCACCGCCGGGAAGCCTGGCGGGGCCGGTCGCCGTGAGCAGGTAGCCCAGCGTCACCGGGTCGAGCGCCACCACCCCGTCAAGACGGTGCCCGAACTGACGCCGCCACAGCTCGAGCTGCTGCACGGCGGCTGACGGGAAGTGCGCGGACAGGTTGGTGTTCGCCCACAGGGCCGGGTCGGAGCCAAAGAGCTGACGGTAGGCCTGGCCAAGGTCGACGACGGGGCTGGAAGCCGACGCCAGCGCGTCGTCCGAGCCCAGGGCCGTCACCGACAGCCGGCCGTTGGTCGCCTGCAGGACGCCGAAAGCGCCGACGAGCCCTCCGGTGGCGCGAGCCTCCGCGTCGTTCTGGAAGACCACCAGATAGTGGCGCGGCCCCGCCGAGCCGAGCATGGCAGGCAGCAGCGACGTCGCGGCGGCGGCAGCGTCCAGCTGGCTTCTCACGTCCGCGACCTGGTGCTGGAAGGAACGGACCGCATCGGCCACCGGGCCCATGACGCCGTCGAGTGGGATCGCGACGAGTTCGGACTGGGCCTGTCCGATGCCCGCGGCCGCCCGCGAGACTGCAGGCCGAGCTGCGGTGAGCGCGGCTACGTTGATGGTGCTGCCAGCGCGCAGCGCCTTCGGGTCGAGGGCGCGCCCGACTGTCACGAGCCCCGGCAGCACGTCCAGGGCCAGCCGGTCCACCTCCGCGGACGCCTTTGTCACGGCGGCAGGGGTGCGGCCGAGGTAGGGCACGTCCGCAGCCAACCGCCACAGGGGCCCGGCCGTGAGAGCGCGTGCGTTGTCCGCGTGCATGGTGAGCGCAGCCAACGCAGCCTGTGCCGCGGCCGGGTCCCCACCGAGGAGCGCGACCCGCATCGCCTCGGTCTGCTGCCGCGCGTCCCTGAGCTCGGCGCGGGCCCGAAGGCCGCTCCAGACCAGCCAGCCGGCCGCGGCCAGAGCTACGAGTCCCAGCCCTGCCGACAGCCGCACCGCCCAACCACCGGTGACCCCTCGCCGGCGGCCCAGCCGTTGCGACGGTGGGCGAGAGCGGACCTGGCCTCCGTGTCGCCCCGTCATGAGTCCAGGTCGGCCGTCCGGCTCGGCGTGCTCGGGGTCGCCGCCACCACCAGACCCGGCACCTCAGAGGCGAGCACTGTGAGCGCGTCGCCGTCCTGGACCGTCCGTTTGACCAGCGCCAAGGCGATCGGGCCGAGCTCGTGGTGACGGGCTGCGGTGCCTACGAAGCCGACCGTACGGCCGTCGGCAGCGACCACGACATCCCCGTGCGCCGGCAGCGCCGCCTGCGAGCCGTCCAGGTGCAGGTGCACCAGTCGCCGCGGCGGGCGGCCGAGGTTGTGCACCCGCGCGACAGTCTCCTGTCCCCGGTAGCAGCCCTTGTCGAGGTGCACCGCCGAGCCGATCCAGCCGACCTCCGCGGGAATGGTGCGGTGGTCTGTCTCGAATCCCAGGCGAGGGACGCCTGCCGCCACGCGCAGAGCCTCGGATGCCCAGAGCCCGGCCGGACGTCGGAACGACGCGAGGTGCTCGGCGAGCCGCTCACGCGAAACGAGCTCGTAACCTCTCGCGGAGGTGGTCAGGCAGACAGATCGCGAGACGTCGGCAAGCTCGACCTGGGACCAGAAGACCATCGACGTCAGGTAGGCCAGCAGATCCGCGCTGGCGCCCGGCTCGACGTGGGCGAGCACAGCCTGCCCATCGTCGACCAGCCAGAGATGGTGCTCGACGTGACCGTGCGGAGACAAGATCAACGCCTGCGTCCAGTCGCCAGCGACGAGGCCGGTGAGGTGCTGGGACGTCACCGCGTGCAGCCAGGTCAGCCGGTCCGGCCCAGCGATCCGCAGGACCGGCCGATGGGACAGGTCGACTGCGGCGTTGCCCTCGGCGAGCGCGCGCTGCTCGGCGTAAGGATCTCCGTAGTGCCAGGGCGCACCGGCGTCTGGCCCCGACTCCACCGGGACGGCGGCCGCGACAGTACTCATGAGGGGGACCCCGAGCAGGACGCGCAGCGTCCGGAGATCGCCATGTGCTCCACATCAGGGGTGAACCCGTGGACCGACCTGAGCCTTCCCACCAGCTCCTCGGCGACGTCGACGGCCGCCTCGTCCACCGCCCCGCAGTCATCGCAGACCAGGTGCAGGTGGGCCGCCGCGGCGGCGGAGTGGTAGGTCGCTGAACCGGAGCCCAGATGGGCGTGGCGGACCAGACCCAGGGTCTCGAACAGCTCAAGGGTGCGGTAGATCGTTGACAGGTTCACGCCGCTTGCGACGGACTGGACCTCGGCGCAGACCGCGTCCGGCGTGGCATGTCCCAGCCGGTCGATCGCCTCCAGGACCAGCTGTCGCTGGGGGGTCACCCGTAGGCCGCGCTGGTGCAGTCGCTCGCGCAGGTCGCCGCTCACGAGACCCTCTTCAGGCGGCCTGACGCATGTGACTGCAGCGGCTCCCCGCCCGCTGCCATGTCGAAGGCCCAGAACAGCTCACCCTCGACCAGTCCGTACAGCCGGTGGCCGGCGCCGTACTCCTTGGCCGAGGCGGTGCGAGCCACGACGTCGGTCCGGATCTCCAGCTTCGCCCCGCCGACCTCGCCTAGCCAGATCTCCACGAATCCCGTCGGGTGGGCGAGCACGACCTCCACCATCCCGCCGGGCCGGGGTCGCCAGAAGCCGGCCTCGCTGGCCAGCGGGCGCCCGCGTTCCCCGGCATCGTCGAGCAGCCAGGTCTGCGAGCGGTAGGCGAGGAACGGCTTGCCCACGTGCTCGAAGACGAGCTCCTGGCCGAAGCGCAGACTGTCCATCGTGGGGTACCCGACGATGCCGGCGCCCTCCCAGGTCCCGAGCAGCCATCCCATCGCGACAAGCTCGACCGGCAGGTCCGCTGAGAGCTCCACGTCAGTCCTCGTCGCGGTAGAGACGCCGCACCACGCGCGCGCAGTACCAGGTGACCGATAGAGCCACGGCGATCAGCAGGCACGTGTACACAACGTCGAGCACATCTCCACTGTAGACGGGCGGCGCCCGGCGCAGCGGTTACGCTGCCGCCATGGAGCGCTCCCTTGTCGTCAAGACGACTGCCGGTGCAGACGAGCCGGAACGCTGCGCGCAGGCCTTCACGGTGGCGGCAACCGCGGTCGCATCAGGGGTGGCAGTCAGCCTCTGGCTGACCGGGGAGGCTTCCTGGTTCGCCCTCCCGGGCCGGGCTGACGCCTTCGAGCTGGCTGGCTCAGCCCCTCTGGCGAGCCTGCTCGGCGCCGTCCTGGGCTCCGGAACGGTGACCTTGTGCACCCAGTGTGCGGCCCGGCGGAACATCGAGCCCGGCGACGTGCTGGAAGGCATCCGGATAGCAGGGGCGGCCAGCTTCGTCGCCGAGGTGACGGCAGAGGGTGCGCAGGCCCTGGTGTACTGACCGGGACCGCACAGCAGCTGTTGGGCGCGGGCGTTGAGTGAAGGCGTTGGGCGAAGGTGACGCAGCGGCAACCCCGCCCACTCACGAATTGGATGGGCGGGGTTGCCGCTTTCAGACCTCGACCTCGACCTCGGCCACCACGCCCTGCTCGGCGACGACACCGTGGTCCACTGTCGCGGCGCCCGGCGCCAGGACTCGAAGCGTCCACGATCCTGGCGCGGCAAAGAAGCGGAAGTGACCGGTCGCCGAGGTGGGAACCTCGGCCGTGAACTCTCCTCCGGAGTCGAGCAGGCGGACGTACGCGCCGCCGACCGGCTCACCCGAGCGCAGGACCACACCCTGCACCACGGCCTCCTTGGTCACGTCGATGCCCTCGACGCTGAGCCCGCCCGTGGTGGAGCCGCACATCAGGCACCACCGCCAGCGGGGTTACCGGGGGTGTCGCCGAGCTGCACGGGGACGCCGACGAGTGAGCCGTACTCGGTCCACGAGCCGTCATAGTTACGGACGTTCGGCTGGCCGAGCAGCTCGTGCAGGACGAACCAGGTGTGCGCCGAACGCTCGCCGATCCGGCAGTAGGCGATCGTGTCCTTGCCGAAGTCGACACCGGCACCGGTGTACAGGGCGGTCAGTTCCTCGTCGGACCGGAACGTCCCGTCGTCGTTGGCCGACTTCGACCACGGGATGTTGACGGCAGTCGGGACGTGCCCGCCTCGCTGGGACTGCTCCTGCGGCAGGTGCGCGGGGGCGAGCAGTCGGCCCGCGTACTCGTCAGGCGAGCGGACGTCGACGAGGTTCAGCGATCCGATCGCCGCCAGGGCGTCGTCGCGGAAAGCCCGGATCGAGGTGTCCTGCTCGGCGGCGGAGTACGTCGTGGTCTGGCGATCCGGCACCTCCAGGACGAGCGACCGCGAGTCGAGCTCCCAGCGCTTGCGCCCACCGTCGAGCAGCCGGACGTCGCGGTGCCCGTAGAGCTTGAAGTACCAGTAGGCGTAGGCGGCAAACCAGTTGTTGTTGCCGCCGTAGAGCACGACGGTGTGGTCGTTGTTGATCCCCTTGCGGGACATCAGGGTCTCGAACTGAGTCCGGTTGACGAAGTCACGGCGGACGGGGTCTTGCAGGTCGCCACGCCAGTCGATGCGGACCGCACCGGTGATGTGACCCTTTTCGTAAGCAGTGGTGTCCTCGTCAACTTCGACGAGAACTACAGACGGGTCGTCGAGGTGCGCCTCGACCCAGTCGGCGTCGACCAGGACATCGGTGCGGCTCATGTTGGGATCTCCTCTTTCTGGCTGGCGGTGGGAAGGATGCGGCGGGCGATCAGGTACATCTCGCAGCCCAGGCAGTACCCGAACGCTGCGTTGAGGAACGCGGCACCGAGCGCGAGCCCGGTTGCGGCGAGGAAGACCGGCGTTGCCCCCAGGGCGGCCCCGACCACACCAACCAGTGCGAAGGCCAGTCCGACGGCCTGGGCGAACTGAGGCGGCCGGGCGTCTTCGAGTTCGGTCGGCGGACTCAGCCGGGGCCGGACAACGCGGCGGAAGAACGCCGCGTACGGGGTGTGCTGGACGCCGCGTACGGCGCCAAGGGCGAACAGGAAGGCCTGCGCGGCCAGCAACCAGCCGCTGCCGGTCAGCAGAACGGCCGCGAGCACGACCGTGGTCGCCGCGGCGGCCAACCGCGGCCCCCGGGGGTCGATCTGGGTGGTTGAGGCGACTGACGGCCGGGTCTTGCTCTGAGAGACGGACATGGGTTCTCCTGAGAAGGCTGCGCGAATGTGCGAGCAGGCAGCACCAGTCGATGACGACCGGCGGCCGGGCGCTTCAGGAGGTCGGACAGAGGCAGGTGGTCGTGCGGCACAGGTCGACTGCGCGCCGCTTGGTGAGCACCTGACGGGACATGGTGCCCAGGCTACGGGATCGACTCGCCCACGTCACCGGCAGTCCAGATCTTGGTCTGACCAGATCTTGGTCTGACTGTCTCACGGGATGGCCTCGCCGAGGGCCGCGACGACGTCCGCCTTGCGGGGCGCGCCGACCGCCCGACGAACGACGCGGCCCCCGGCGTCCAATACGAAGACCGTCGGGGTCCGCATGACATCCAGGCGCCGCACGAGGTCAAGATGGGCCTCCGCGTCCACCTCCACGTGCGCAACGCCAGGAACTTGCGTGGCGACCTCGTCCAAGATCCGCCGGGTCGCCCGACAGGGCTGGCAGAACGCCGTGGAGAACTGCACGAGGGTGGCCCGGTCACCCAGCGGCGCACCCAGCTCTGTACCCGTCAGGGCCAGCACGCCTCCCGGCGGACCCACGGACCCGCTGGGCCGGCCGGACCCTGCCACCCCGCGGATCCGACCGTCCGTCACCCGGCGGTACGCGCCGAAGCCGGTGGCCGCTACGAGCACGGCCACGAGCACGAGCAGCCCCATGGTCACGTAGGGCCGAACCCTGGGGGCCCTGTCAGGCATTCCCGGACCATCGCGGCGGTGGAAGTCCCGAAGCCGGGCGTCGACCCTGCGCCGGCCTGCGCCGGGAGTCCTCAGCCTCCCGCGAACGGCGGCAGCGCCTCGACGACGGCCCCTGGAGCAAGGACCACTGCCCCGTGTTGGCGGGTTCCGACCGGGTCGCCGTCCACCAGGTAGGCGCACGAAGCCAGGACCCGGGCCAGCCGCCGATCGGGCGCGCGGCGCTGCAGCGCCGACGCCAGCAGCTCGGCCAGCGTGGAGGCCGACTCGAACTCCTCCTGGCCGACGCCTGCGGCCTCCTTGGCCGCCGCCCAGTAGCGCAGCGTCACCACGGTCACTTCAGTCACCTCAGTCACCTCAGTCACCGCTGGTGCCCGGAGTCCGGGAGCGAGCGCCATACCCACGAACCGATCCGCTGCGTGAGGTCGTTCGTGATGGCCGCCTCGGCGTGCCCGAAGCCGGGCTCTACCCATAGCTCGGCGGTTGGGCCGGCGGCGGCCGCGAGCTGCTCGGCATGGTCCAGCGGGAAGTACCTGTCGCGGTCGCCGTGCACGAGCAGCAGCGGCACCGGCGCGATGTCGGCAGCCAGGGCCCTGGGCTCAGCGGGAACCGGGTCCCAGGCATGCGAGTCGATCCGCGTGCCCAGTGCGAGCCGGGCGACGAACCGGCCCGCCGGGCGCTCGACGAGGAAGTGCAGCCGGCGCATCATCGGGGTGCCACGGTAGAACCACCGGGCCGGACCACTGACGGCCACCACGGCGTCGACCCCCCGGCAAAGGGCGGCGTGGCGGATGACCACGGAGGCGCCCATGGAGAACCCGACCGTGGCCACCTGGCTGTAGCCGAGCAACCCGGCCCAGCGCACCGCGGCATCGAGGTCCAGGACCTCGCTGTTGCCCAGCGTGCTCACTCCGCGGGAGCGGCCATGTCCGCGAAAGTCCAGGCAGACCACGCCGGCGCCTGCCCCTCCCGTGGCCAGCTCAGAGCTGACCCGGGCGAGCGAGGGGTTGCGCCAGGAGCCGGAGAAGCCGTGCGCCACGACGAACGCCAGGCCGCCGGAAGGTCCTGGGCGGTGCGCCGCGGACACCGCGACGCCGTCCGACGCCAGGAGTATCCGCTCCTCCGGGTCGACAGCCCGCCCGGTACGCGCGGTGTCCATGTGGGCTATTGTCTCCCTGTGGGACCCGGGCGACGACGCCCATGGGTCCCTCTGTGCTTTACCTGCTCTGCCCGCTCCGCTTGACCGAGTCAGCTTCACGGCCTGGGCTGCCTGCCGCCCTTGGGTCCACACTGGCCTCCCGCCCACTAGCGCGGTGGGGCCGGGGAGAGGAGACGCCGATGAGCCAGTTACTCCTGCTCACCAATGCCCTTCAGCCCTCCGCGGAGGTGCTGCCCGCATTGGGTCTGCTGGCCCACCAGGTCCGCGTCGCCCCTGCGGAGCCTGCCGCGCTCCTGGACGCCCCGCAGTGCGATGCGATCTTGGTTGACGGCCGCCGCGAGCTGCCCCAGATCCGCAGTCTGTGCCGGCTGATGCGCACGACGGGAGTGGACGTCCCGGTGCTCCTGGTAGTCACAGAGGGCGGCATGGTCGCGGTCAGCGCCGACTGGGGGGTCGACGAGATTTTGTTGGACACCTGCGGACCAGCGGAGTTTGAGGCGCGGGTACGCGTATCGACGGGTCGACTGGCCGCCACGCGTGGAGCCGGGGACGACGTCCCCGACGAGATCCGCTCCGGTGACATCAGTATCGACGAGGCCACCTACACCGCGCGCGTACGCGGCCGGGTGCTGGAGCTGACGTTCAAGGAGTTCGAGCTGCTCAAGTTCCTGGCCCAGCACCCGGGCCGGGTCTTCACCCGGGCCCAGCTGCTCCAGGAGGTCTGGGGCTATGACTACTACGGCGGCACGCGGACGGTGGATGTCCACGTGCGCCGGCTGCGCGCCAAGCTGGGGGTCGAGCACGACCACATGATCGGGACCGTCCGCAATGTCGGATACCGGTTCGTCCTTCCGCGTAGCGACGCGCTGACCGACGACCGGGTTCCCGTCCCAACCTCCCCAGGACGCCCGCTCGATTAGCCTGCGGGCGTGACGGATGCGACCCCTGGCGAGATGACGACCCCCCGCGAGCCGGCGCTGCCAGGCCCTGCCGGGACCGCCATGGCGTTCAGCGACGTGGACGCCAGGGTGGAGATTCTCGGTCGGCTTGACGCGGACGAGGTGGACCGCGTCTGGATGCTCATCGAGCGTGCGACCGAGGCTGACGGTGTCCGCCCGCTATCCGAGCACGTCGCCCTGCACCTGCGCCACGGCGGGGACGACCAGGTCCGCAACGTCCTGCTGTACACCGCCGGCGACCGGCTGGCCGGCTATGCGCACCTGGACGTCACCGACACGGTCGAGGGCTCGAGCGCGGAGCTGGTCGTCGACCCGGGGCTGAGGGGGCGCCACCTGGGACGGATCCTGGTCACGCACCTGCTGGCCGAGACCCCGGACGGGCGGCTGCGGTTGTGGTCACATGGCGAGCATCCCGCCGCGGCGGCACTGTCCGCCGCCATGGGGTTCACGCGGATGCGCTCGCTGTGGCAGATGCGGCGCTCGCTGTTCGCGCCCCTACCGGCGCCCGTGCTGCCTGCTGGGGTCGAGATCCGCGAGTTCGTGCCCGGTTTCGACGACGAAGCGTGGCTCGCGGTCAACGCCCGCGCCTTCGCAAAGCACCCCGAACAGGGAAGCTGGACCGCCGGCGACCTCGAACGCCGCCTGGCCGAGCCCTGGTTCTCGGCAGCAGGCTTCTTCCTCGCCGTGCGGCCCGCCGAGGGCGGGCGACTGGTCGGCTTCCACTGGACGAAGGTGCATGGCCAGATCGAGCGCGTTCCTGGCCACGGCCACGACGGCGCCCACCTTCGCGAGCACGGGGTCGACGCGGCCCGCGAGGTCGCCGACGACCCCGCCCCGGACGAAGCCGGCTCTGCCCATGGTCATACCCAGGCAGCCGGTCACACCCACGCCCACGATCACACCCACGCCCACGATCACACGCACGCAGCCGGTCACACCCAAGCCAGGGCGGATGCAGCGCACGACCACGTCGACCGCCCGGGGCTGCACGGGCACGAGCCCATCGGCGAGGTGTACGTGGTGGGCGTCGACCCCGACGAGCAGGGAAACGGGCTGGGTCGTGCGCTGACACTGGTCGGTTTGCGTCACCTGAGGGCCCTGGGCCTGCCCGACGCGATGCTCTACGTCGACGCCGACAACGTCCCCGCGATCCACCTGTACAGCGACCTTGGGTTCACCCGGTGGGACACCGACGTCATGTTCCGCAGGACCTGACGCGGCCACCGGGCGCTGCCCCCGGGCCCCAAGGGGCCCGGGTGGGCAGGCATCGCAGGCAACTGGCCGAGAAGTCGACCCTTGGGTGCCACCATGGACCCATGACCGCCGAGGCTGTATCCGAGACGACCGACGAGACCACCCCCCCGGAACGATTCCTCGACAGGGAGCTGTCCTGGCTCGCGTTCAACCTGCGGGTCCTTGAGCTGGCAGAGGACACCGAGATCCCGCTGATCGAGCGGGCCAAGTTCCTGGCGATCTTCGGCAGCAACCTTGACGAGTTCTACATGGTCCGGGTGGCCGGCCTGAAGCGGCGGATCGCCACCGGAATCGCCGTCCGGGCGGCCAGTGGCGGGCTGCCCCGCGAGGTCCACGAGGGCATCCTGCGCAGGACCCGGGAACTGATGGCCAGGCACGCGGCCTGCTTCGGCGACGACGTGCTGCCCGCTTTGGCCAAGGAGGGCATCGAGATCCTGCGCTGGAAGGAGCTCACGGCCCACGAGCAGGCCGGCGCTGCCCAGCTGTTCGACGAGAGCATCTTCCCGGTGCTGACCCCGCTCGCGGTCGACCCGGCCCACCCTTTCCCGTACATCTCGGGGCTGTCGCTCAACCTTGCGGTGGTGGTGCGCAACCCCACGACCGACGGCGAACACTTCGCCCGAGTCAAGGTGCCGCCGATCCTGCAGCGTTTCCACGCGCTGGGCGAGCAGCGGTTCGTCCCGCTCGAGGACATCATCGCGGCCCACCTGGACAAACTCTTTCCCGGCATGCAGGTGCTCCAGCACCACACGTTCCGGGTGACACGCAACGAAGACGTCGAGGTCGAGGAGGACGATGCCGAGAACCTCCTTCAGGCGATGGAACGCGAGCTCATGCGTCGCCGCTTCGGCCCTCCGGTGCGTCTGGAGGTCGAGGAGACTGTCGACCCCCACGTCCTTGACCTGCTGGTCCGCGAGCTCGGGATCACCGAGAACGAGGTCTTCGCGCTGCCCGGTCCGCTCGACCTGACCGGCCTGATGGGTCTGCTCGACCTGGACCGGCCCGAGCTGAAGGATCCGCCGTTCCTGCCCAGGACCAGCCGCGAGCTCACCGAGGTGGAGTCTGCGACGGCCCCGGACATCTTTGCGGCGATCCGCGACCACGATGTGCTCCTGCACCACCCGTACGACTCGTTCTCCACCTCAGTGCAGGCATTCCTGGAGCAGGCTGCCGCCGACCCGAGCGTGCTGGCCATCAAGCAGACGCTCTACCGCACCAGCATCGACTCACCGATCGTCGACGCCCTGATCGATGCGGCCGAGGCCGGCAAGCAGGTGCTGGTGCTGGTGGAGATCAAGGCCCGGTTCGACGAGGGCGCCAACATCAAGCGGGCCCGCAAGCTCGAGGAGGCCGGCTGCCACGTCGTCTACGGGCTGGTCGGGCTGAAGACTCACTGCAAGCTCAGCATGGTCGTGCGCCAGGAAAAGGAGGGGATCCGCCGCTACGTGCACATCGGGACGGGCAACTACCACCCCAAGACGGCGCGGCTGTACGAGGACCTCGGCCTGCTCACCGCAGACCCTGCTGTCGGCGCGGACGTGGCGAACCTGTTCAACGTGCTGTCCGGCTACTCGATGAACACCGAGTACGCCCGGTTCCTGGTGGCCCCCAACTCGGTGCGCACCGGGCTGATCGAACGGGTCGAGCGGGAGATCGAGCGCCACCGTGCCGGCCTGCCCGCCGCCATCCGCTTCAAGGTCAACTCGCTCGTCGACGAGGAGATCATCCACTCGCTGCACCGGGCCTCGATGGCGGGCGTGCCGGTCAGCTTGTGGATCCGCGGGATCTGCGGACTGCGACCCGGGGTCCCGGGCCGCTCGGACCACATTGTCGTCCGCTCGATCCTGGGCCGGTTCCTGGAGCACTCCAGGCTGTATGCGTTCGGGGTAGGCCCCGAGACCGAGATGTGGATCGGCAGCGCCGACCTGATGCACCGCAACCTCGACCGTCGGGTGGAGGCGCTGGTCAAGCTGGGCTCCCAGCAGCACATCGACGAGCTGAACGCGCTACTGGACCTGGGGTTCGACCCCGGCACGTCGGCGTGGCACCTGCAGGCGGACGGTAGCTGGGTCCGCCACCACAAGGGTCCAGACGGCGAGCCGCTGCTGGACATCCAGGCCCACCTGATCAAGCTGCACCAGTGGCACCGAGGACTGGTGTGACGGCGGTCCGCACTCCCGACAGGTACCGCGAGGTCGAGCGCAAGCTACGCGTCCACGGGCTCTACGCGCTGCCGGACCTGGCGGGGGCGGACCCGGTCGCCCGGGCCGACATCCACCCGACCTTGACGCTGACGGCGACCTACTACGACACCGCTGACCTGCGCCTTGCGCGCGAGAAAGTGACACTGCGCCGGCGCGAGGGTGGCGCGGATGACGGGTGGCATCTGAAGCTGCCCGCCGACGACGGCTCCCCCGGCGCCCGTGACGAGATCCGCCTTCCTCTGGAAACCGCCCAGGCCGGCCCGGTGGCCGGGCCACCAGCAGAGCTGGTGGCGCTGGTCCTGGGGTTGACCCGGGGGCGCCCGGTGGAAGCCGTCGCCACGCTGCGTACGACGCGGGCCCCCATCAACCTGGTCGCCGCCGACGGCCGGACGATCGCCGAGCTGACCGACGACAGGGTGTCGGTCCTGGACACCACCAGGCTGGCCGGGCAGTTTCGTGAGCTGGAGGTGGAGACCCGCGAGGGCACCGAGGCCGAGATCGACGCCGTCGTGGCCCTCCTGGTGGCCAGCGGGGCGATCGAGGGTGGACTGCCGTCGAAAGTGGTCCGCGCTCTCGGCGCCGCCGCGACGGCGCCGCCCGACGTCACCAAGCCAGGCCCCGTGGGCCCCGACGACCCGGCCGGCGCGGCGCTGACCGCGCACCTGGCCCGCCATACCCGCGCGTTGATCGACCAGGACCTGCGAAGGCGCCGGGAGCTGCCGGACGCGGTTCACCAGCTACGAGTGGCCGCGCGGCGGTTGCGCAGCGGCCTGAAGGTCTTCGCCCCGCTGGTGGACCGGCAGTGGGCCGACGACCTGCGCAGCGAGCTCGCCTGGATCGCCTCAGAGCTCGGTGAGGTCCGGGACCGCGAGGTCCTGGAGGAACGCCTGCTGCGGGACCTGGCGGCACTGCCGGCCGTCGACCCGGCCGGCACGCCTGACACCGACACAGTCGGGAGCCCGAGCCCGGATGTCCCGGATGTCCCAGATGGCCCGGATAGCCCGGATGTCCCGGATAGCCCGGATGTCCCAGATATTCCAGATGTCCCAGGTGGCACTGCGGGAGTCGACCGGACCGATGTTCGTGACGTGGCGGCGGCCATGTCGGTGGTGCGCCGCGCCTTCGACGATGAGCGGGCGCGCGCAGAGGCTGAAGTCGACGCCGCCATGTCCTCGCCTCGGTTCCTCGCCTTGCTGAACGCGCTGGTCGACGCGGCCAACGCCCCTCGACTCACCGAGGCCGCCGAGACGCCCTGCCGGGAAGCCCTTCCGCCGCTGGTCGCCAAGGCCTGGCGTCGACTTGCCAAGGACGCTGACCGGCTCGACCTGTCAGGCACTGACCACAGCTGGCATGAGGTCCGAATCCTGGGAAAGCGCGCCCGCTATGCGGTGGAGGCGCTCGTTCCGGTGTTCGGGGCGCCCGCCCGGGAGTTTGCCAAGTCTCTGGAACAGGTCACCGAACTGCTCGGCGAGCACCAGGACGGCGTGATTGCCGCTGACACCGCGCGCCTGCTCGCCTCGGGGCGCCGCGTCACCGGGACCACCGGGTTCGTCCTGGGTCTGCTCCACGAGTCCGAGCGGGCGGCCGTCCGTAGAGCGCGCCGCGAGTTCACTGTGGTGTGGCCGGACGTCTCGCGCCGCCGCCGCCGCGAGTGGCTGAGCGCGCAGGCCTGAGCCGTGCCGCCGGCTGTAGTGATCAGAGCGGCAGGCGCGGTCCTCTGGCGGCGCCGCGACGACGGCGACCTGGAGTTCGCCCTGGTGCACCGCCCGCAACGCCAGGACTGGAGCCTGCCGAAAGGCAAGGTGGAGGTCGGCGAGCACGTGGTGAGCGCGGCCGTTCGTGAAGTGGCCGAGGAGACCGGGCACCAGATCGCGCTGGGCCGGCCCCTGACCACCCTTCGCTACCTCGTGGACGGGCAGCGCAAGCAGGTCAGGTACTGGTCGGCGAACGCCGACCAACCGACGACGCCGCCATCGCCGCGCTCGGCCCCGCTCACTGAGATCGACGACCTGCTCTGGCTGGGCTACGAGGCGGCGGTCGCCCAGATGACCTACCCGCACGATGCCCGCCTGCTACGGGAGGTGACCAGAGCACCGGTCGACACGGTGCCTCTGGTGCTGCTGCGCCACGCGAAGGCCGTCAAGCGGGCCGCCTGGGCCGGCACCGTCGACGCGGCCCGCCCACTGGACGGACGGGGGGTGGGTCAGGCCCGCCGCCTCGTGCCGATGCTCTCGGCCTTCGGGGTCCGTTGCGTGGTCAGCTCGGACGCGACGCGATGCCGCGACACGGTGCTGCCGTTCGCCCGGGCCCGAGACCTGGACCTCGTGGCCGCGGCGGACCTGTCCGAGGAGGGACACGTGGCCCAGCCGCGGCACACCCGGGCCAAGGCCCGCCAGCTTCTCGCTGACCCGGCGGCGCTGGTGATCTGCAGCCACCGGCCGGTGCTGCCGGACCTGCTCACCGAGATGCTGGCCGAGTGGCACGGTCGTCAGCCGCGCCCCCTGGGACCTGGAGCGTTCCTCGTCCTGCACCGAGACCTCAGCGGCAAGACGCCGCGCGTGGTCGCGGTGGAGCGTCACCGTCCCTGACCGCGGGTGGGTGCTCGCTGCCGGGCGGGCGTGAGGTCGCGCCGAGTCGCCGCCGGTAGCGGTTCACCGCCCGGAGCCCGGCTGGACCGCTTTTCGTCACCTGCGGGCAGTGCGTCGTTCATGTTCCGTTCACCGGGTTCGGGGACTTCGGTCACCTGCCCTCCGTAGTTTGGTCGTGTGCCAAGCCGGGTGAGAGCTCGCAGGTGAGCGACGCGAGCCGTCATCACCGTCAGCGTCCCGACGCGTCGGACCGGGTCGCGAACGCGCCGCAGGCGGCGCCGAGCCATCCCGCGACCCGTGCCTCGGGCGGCCGCCACGACGGTGAGCGGGTAATCCTCGCGGGGCTGGCCGTCACGACCGACGCGCTGCTGCACGACAGCCCCCCGGCAGGCACGTCGTCGTCCACGGGCTCGACTGTCCGCGTGGTCGATCCGGTCAGCTCTGCGCGACTTGGTGCGTGCGTGCCCGGGGTCCGCGCCGGGACGCTCATACTGCTGTCAGTGCTTTCGACGTTCCACCCGCCCGCCGCCCGACCTCAACCAAGCCAAGTTAGGAACAGCCCGCCATGGCAAAGCGGATCGACGTGTCCGACCTGAACGTGTACTACGGCGCCTTCCGGGCCGTGGAGGGCGTGACCCTCACTATCGAGCCCCGCTCCATCACGGCGTTCATCGGGCCGTCTGGCTGCGGGAAGTCCACTGTGCTGCGCACCCTCAACCGGATGCACGAGGTCATCCCGGGGGCGCGGGTCGAAGGCAAGGTGATGCTCGACGGTGAGGACGTCTACGGCTCGGAGGTCGACCCCGTCAACGTGCGCCGCACCATCGGGATGGTCTTCCAGAAACCCAACCCGTTTCCCACCATGTCAATCTATGACAACGTCGTGGCGGGTCTGAGGCTGGCCAAGCGCCAGAAGAAGTCTGAGCTGGACGGGGTCGTCGAGAAGTCCCTGCGCAGCGCCAACCTGTGGGAGGAGGTCAAGGACCGGCTGAGCCGCCCGGGCGCTGGCCTGTCAGGTGGTCAGCAGCAGCGGCTGTGCATCGCACGCGCCGTGGCCGTCGAGCCGCAGGTGCTCTTGATGGACGAGCCGTGCTCCGCGCTGGACCCGATCTCGACTCTGGCGATCGAGGACCTGATGCAAGAGCTCAAGGAGCGCTACACGATCGTGATCGTGACTCACAACATGCAGCAGGCGGCCCGGGTCAGCGACGCGACCGGCTTCTTCACGATCGCCGGCACCGGCCAGCCGGGCCGTCTCATCGAGATGGACTCGACGCAGAAGATCTTCAGCAACCCTGGTGAGAAGAAGACCGAGGACTACATCACCGGTCGCTTCGGCTGAACCGGGCGGACCCGCGTCCTAGACCGTGTCCTGTCCGTCCCTTCCTCCGACGGGGGCGCCAGGTCACCGGGGAGGCTGAGGGCGCGGCGGGTCACCGTCAGGGGCGCCCGGCGGGTACCACGCCCAGCACCTCGTCCACCTCTGCCGAGGTCAGCGGGCCGTCATGACCGGAAGCGGCGATCACCAGCTCCCCGTAGAGCTCGATCTCCTCGAGCTGTACGGCATCGTGCAGACTCATGTCCGGCTTCACCCGACCAGGCTAGAACGACCGTCCTGCGCCCTGCATGGTCCGTCCGGATGGTTCATCCGTATAGCCCGCCCCGGCGCAAAGCCTTACGGTGGTCCCCCAGGGTGGGTGACGAGGGGGCCAGATGACCGATCAGCAGGTCGAGGCTGCAGGTGCCCGACCGCGGGTCGCTCACCTGATCCCGCGGCAGGCACCGGTCGAGCACGTGATGACGCTGGTCGAGCGCGGCCCCTTCGTCGTCGCCGTGTGCGCGGGCTGCGGGTGGGAGACGTTCGCCAGGCGTTCGCGTCCGCTGGCCAGGAGCGAGGGGCAGGACCACGTGCTGCTGCACCGGCCCCCGACAGAGGGCGGACCGCGACTCTAGCCTCGAAGCAGCGGCCGGGTCAGACAGGTGGGCCCGCCGTCGCCTTTGTTGATCTCGCTGGCTGCGTAGGTGTGCACCTGCACGCCGGCAGCCTCAAGCATGGCCTGAGTCCTCGGCGTGGCGTCAGTCATCACCACGACCCCAGGGCGCACAGCAAGGACGTTGCATCCCTGGTGCTCAAAGTCGGCGTCGTCGACGGGCAGCGTCCGGATGCCCCGCACCGCCAGGTCCTCCAGCAGCGCGACCGGGGCCAGCGGCGGGTAGGTGAGCGCGAGGTCGGCGGACACCAGCGACACCACGCTCATCAGGTGCAGGACGTGCTCGGGACCGCGCCAGCCCGGTAGGTCGTACGCCCGCACGCTCGCTCCCTCAGGTGCGAGCAGCTCGGCCAGCTGCTCGACGGCGGCCGCGCTGGTGCGAAAGCCGCGGCCGACGGCGAGCGTCGACTCGTCGAGCCAGAACATGTCGCCGCCGTCAGTGTGCGCCGGCTCGGTGAGCGTGCCCACCTGCGGCACGGCGAGGCCGCGCAGGACGGCGGCCAGCCGCGGCGGCTCGCCGGTGCGGACCGGCTTGGTCATGGCGAGCTCGACGAACCCTTCGCCGGCCATGAGGCAGGAGTCGCGGACGAAGGTGTAGTCGACCAGCCCGGCCGGCGCCTCGGTGTTGAGCACCTCGACACCCAGACCGGCCAGCAGGTCACGAAACCGTCCATGCTGGACCAGCAGCAGCCCGGGGTCGGGAGCGCGCCACCCGGCCGCGGCGAAGTTGCCGGTGGTGGTGGGGGTCGCCGTCACCACCCGGCGCAAGGGTGCGGTCTCGGAGCGGACGCCGAAAGTCCGGGTGGTGGCCATGAGGCGGAACGGTAACGGGTCGACGAGCCTCCCGCTGGCGTGGTCAGCTGCGCGGGGGACAGCCCACGCAGTGAGTGGCCCAGGGCCGGGCCTCCAGACGGTCGGCCGTGATCGGCCTACCGCACTGGTCACAGAGCCCGTAGCTGCCCTCCTCCAGCTTGACCTGCGCGCGGATCACCTCGGCCAGGGCAACACCAAGCCCGTCGTGGGCGGCGACCTGGGCGAGCCGCTCGACAGCGATGCTCGTGCCGTCGCCGACGCGCTTGCCGAACGAGATGCCCCCGGAGTCCGCTACCGGCGCGGCGAGAATCTGCAGGTCCTGCTCGAGCAGCGCGCGCCTGGCGGCGAGCATGGCTGACACGGGCTCGCGGTGCTGGGCGTCCGGCACGAACTCTCACCTGGCCCAGGTCGACGATGACTGGACGGACAGCGAGCCAGCCTACGCCGGAACGCTCGGCCTCCAGCAATTCCCGGACCGGGGTGGCCCCGCTGCGCGGGCCGGCGGGGGAGAACACCGGACTGCCCCGCTGTCCTACTGAAGGGCGACGGAGGCCTTCAACGCCGTCTCAGCGGGGTGCCGCCGTCCACCTGTCGAGGCACAGTGCACTGACGCACCCGCGTTGACCCGGCCGCTTGGGTCCACGTGTGTGTTTGATGCCGCCGCACCCAGAACACGCTCGGCCGACGTCTTGACTTCCTGCGGTCCGAATTGAATGCCGAACACAAGGTGAATCGCCACGTCAGTGGCAGCCAACCATGGGACTTCAGCGCCACATGATCAGGGTGAGTAGCCTGCCCTCGTGAAGAGGTCCGCGGGTCCTCCAGCGGCGGGAGTTCGTCCTCGATGGCACGAGGCGCCGGCCGCAATCCGATCAGCGGTGGATGGTGTTTGCGGCTCCCCGATCGTGCATGCGGACAACCAGACAGGGGGATTCAGCCCGGGGGTGGCCGCTCGAGTCCTGTGCGCAGACGGCCGCCGCTATTTCGTCAAGGCCGTTTCGGCAGCCGCAAATCCGCAAACCCCTGGCCTGCATCGCCGGGAAGCGGTCGTGCTGACAGGTTTGGCCCCACTGATTCGCCGGCGGGCGGTTCCGGCGCCAGCCTTGATAGGCATCGTGGAGGAGGAGGAGTGGGTCGCCTTGGTTCTTGAGGACATTTCGGGTGGCCAGCCCGTTCTGCCGTGGCGTGCCGCCGATCTGATTCTCGTACTGACCGCCATAGAGCAACTCACCGTTGCATTGACTCCGGCCCCAATGGACGCGCCGCCAGCAGCCCAGGCTTACGCGAAGGCGTTTAGTGGCTGGCGATCGCTGGCCCAGGCAGATGCAGGCACCCTTACGCGCTTGGATGAGTGGTCGCGGGCCCGTGTCGATGAGCTCGCCGACATCGAAGCAACGTGGGTCGTTCACGCCGAAGGTGACACCCTGCTCCATACAGACCTGCGTGCGGACAACATGCTGCTCTCAGCTCGTGGCGTGGTCGTGGTCGATTGGCCGTGGGCATGCATCGGAAATCCCTTGCTCGACGTCGTGGGTTTCGCGCCTAGCGTCGCCATGCAGGGAGGCCCAGATCCGTCCGCGCTCCTGCGGATGACGGCGGTGGGGAGAGCGGCCGATCCGGCCGCGGTTCGTGCCCTGGCCTGCGCGCTCGCAGGCTACTTCACCGCAGTCGCCCTCGAACCTGACCCGCAGGGGCTACCCACTGTTCGGGCCTTCCAGGCAGCCCAAGGCTTCGTGGCCCGCCGATGGCTTACAGAGCTCATTGATGACCCACAGCTGACCTCGCGCCGCTGAAAGGTGATCGGCACCCTGCCTACCTGTATCGCGTTTGCATCGGCGGACATGCATTGGCTGCTGACCTCCGTTCACCCCACACCAGAGGCCCTGCCGCTGGTGTGGAAACGGAAGAGGACAGCAGACCCTCGAAATCGGCGCCACCGACCTCGACTCCAGCAGGCTCGGCGCACGGCGACCCGATCACTGGCTCCATGGCGACCTCGCCCGCGCAGATGAACCCCCGGACCTGGTTGTACCCGTTGCCGACAGCCACACGGCAGGTTCGGCCAGAACGACAGTGCTAGCGCGCGAGCCTGGACACGAGGGCTCTCGATCGACCCCAAAGGCCAGCCCGGTAGTCCCCATACCGGTCCGGCGGCTGGCAGGGTCTACCAGCCAGGGCGGGACGAACACCAACCATCAGGACAGGGACGTGATGGCAATCACGGTGACGGAGTCCGGCAGGCACACAGCCGCAGAGTGCCCAGCGCCACGAACTGGAACCTAGAACTCGACTGAGCACGCCACCTCAGTCGACGCACCGGCCAGAGCCGCGCCGCCAACGGTGCGCCCCGCACGACTGGCCAGACGGGCAACCTTCCCAGAGTCCACGGCGACGATGGAACGTTCCGCGCCCGGACACGCGAGGACACCGGACGGGCTGCGGTCCCCGACGCGTGAACCGGCGCGAGGGAAGATGGGGGCGTGACGGAGCGGACCACTGCGGCGGCGGTGCTGGACCTGCTGGCCGGCCACGGCGTGACGACCGTCTTCGGGCTCCCGGGCGTTCACAACCTGGCGTTCTGGGACGCCCTCGAGCCGAGCCGGCCCCGGATCGTGGGGGTACGGCACGAGCAGGGCGCCGCGTACGCGGCCGACGGGTTGGCACGCGCCAGCGGCGGCCTGGGCGTTGCGCTGACCACCACCGGGCCAGGAGCGGCCAACGCGGTGGCTGCGTTCGGTGAGGCGGCGGCCAGCGGTTCGCCCGTCCTCCTGATCGCCTCTGAGGTGCCGATGTCGTTGCGCCGCACCGGAACGGTCCGCGGCATCTTGCACGAGAGCGCGGACCAGGGGGCCCTGTTCGCCCCGCTTGCCAAGGCGGTCTACCGGCCCGAGTCGCCGCTCGCGGCAGTCGAAGCGGTGGCCCGTGCGGTGAGCACCGCCATGGCGCACCCCCGCGGACCGGTCTACGTAGGGATCGGCTCGGACGTCCTGGCAGCCGATCTGCCCGACAGCGGGCGTCCACTGCCCGCGGTGTCAGTCCCCGCGCCCGGCGCGCCGTCGACCCGCGAGGTGGACGCCTGCCTGGCCCTGATCGCGTCGGCCCGCCGGCCGCTGATCTGGGCTGGGGGCGGCACCGTGGCCAGCGGTGCCGCCGACGCGGTGACCGCGCTGGCCTGGCGGCTGGGGGCGCCGGTCGTCACGACGTTCGCCGCCCGTGGCCTGCTCCCCAGCGGCCACCCGCTGCTGGTGGACGCTCCGGTGCACGAGCCCGAGACGACCGAGCTACTCGCGTCGGCGGACCTGTTGATCGCGCTCGGCACCGGCTTCGATGCGATGACCACCCGGAACTGGACCCAGCCGATGCCCGAGCGGGTACTGGCGGTCAACGTCGACCCCGACCACGTCGAACGTGCCTACCCGGCGAACGTCGCGGTGCTGGCCGACGTTGCGGCCACGTGTGACCGGCTGTCTCTGCGGCTGCGCCAGCGCCACCCGTGGGCTGACTCGGTCTTCGCGATCGGTCCGACCCTGCGCACGCGACTGGCCGCCGACCCCCGAACCCGCGAGGCCGTGGACCTGCTGACCTCGGTGGACGCGGCGTGGCCGGATGACGGGCCGCTGGTCTGCGACATGGCGGTGGCCGGCTACTGGGTCGGCGGGTACGCGACCCGGCGGATCCCGCGAAGGCTCCAGTACCCGGTCGGCTGGGGAACCCTGGGCTACGCCCTGCCCGCTTCCGTGGGCGCCGCACACGCCGTCGCCGGACCCGTCCTCGCGATCTGCGGCGACGGCGGCCTGGCGATGGGGGTCGGTGAGCTCGCGACGTTGACCCAGGAGCAGCTCGCGGTGACCGTTCTCGTCGTCGACGACCGTGGCTACGGAATGCTGCGCTACGACCAGCGCGCGTTCGGCCACGCCGAGCGCGGGGTCGACCTGGTCGGGCCGGACTGGCTGGCGCTCGCGGCCGCGTTCGGCATCAAGGCGGAGGAGGCAGCGGGCGCGGGCGAACCGCTGCGGGCCGCCCTGGCCCGAGCCGCGGCGGCGCAGGCACCTCGGCTGGTGCTTCTGCGCGCTGCACTGTTCCCCCCGCGCACCACATCGCCGAGGTGGTCGAACCCGTGAACGACTCTCACCACAGCGCACCCGACCGAGCTCGGCCCCCAGGATCGCATCCGAACTCGGCGGGCCCTCTGCGCCGTCGTGACGCCGCGCAGGCCCGACCGGGCACGGTCGCCGGCGCCGCGCGCCTATCGGTGGCCCCGGCGGCGTGTCTGACGGTCTGTCTGGCACTGTGCTTGGCGGGGGGCTTGGCGGGGTGCTCGACGCCAGGGCGGGCCGCAACCGGTGCCGCGTCGCCGGGTTCGTCGACCCCAGGCCCGCTCAGCATCGATGGCTCGGCCTCCGGCTCACCGGGCACTGCCGGCTCACCGGGGGCAGCCGGACCGAGCGACCCGACCGGCAACCCCGCAGCGGGCTCTGCATCCGCAGTCGCAACCGCCAGCGGTCCGCCCGCGGGCGGCCACGGGCCCACCCTCTACCCGACCCCACCTGCGATGACTCCGCCGGTGGCCACCGCCGCCTCGGCGATCAGCTGCACGCCGCTGAGCGCGGGCGGCTGGGAGGCGACCTTCCTGCTCACCTTGACCGGGGGCACCCAGTGGGCCGTGGTCCCCCAGCACGGCCCTGTCACGCACACCACCGCCAGCCAGTGGACCGTGGTCATCCGGCAGGGCGCCGGCAGCGGCGTCGCGATCTCGCTCACCCAGGTCGAGGTCGGGGGCGGCTCGCCCTACCGCACGGCCACCGTGCCGCTGGGTCCCGGGGTTGCCGTGACCGCAGCCTGCCCCAGCTGAGGCTGTGTAGCCTCCGGCAGGTGTTCCAGCGCCGCCGCGGGCCCGGCTACCTGATGGTCGTCACGGCCGCGCTGCTGTTTGCCCTGAACGGCACCGTGTCCAAGATCATGCTCATCGGCGGCATGTCGGCGCAGAACCTCACCGAGCTGCGGTCAGCCGGCGCGTTCACCGTGCTGTTGGTGATCGTGCTGGCCACGGCCCCGGCCACGCTGCGGGTCCCGTTGCGCGAGCTCCCCCTGATCGCGGTCTATGGAGTCTTGGGGGTCGCCGCCACCCAATGGCTGTACTTCGTCGCGATCCGGCGACTTCCGGTCGGGATCGCCCTCCTCCTTGAGTTCACGGCGCCACTGCTGGTGGTCTCGTGGGCCCGTTTCGTCAAGCACGAGCCGGTCAGCAACCGCGTCTGGGTCGCCCTGACGCTGTCCCTGTGTGGCCTGGCAGTGGTGGCCCAGATCTGGGGCGGTGCGACCCTGGACCCCCTAGGGGTTGTCGCCGGGATCGGAGCCGCGTTCGCACTTGCGGTCTACTTCGTCCTCGGGGAGAGCCTGGTCAGCAGCCGAGACCCCGTGTCGTTGACCTGCCTGGCGTTCGGCTTCTCAGCGTTGTTCTGGTCACTCGTCCAGCCCTGGTGGAACTTCCCGTTCGCCGTCCTGAGCTCCCCGGTCAGCCTGCTCGGAAACCTGCGGTCCCACCAGGTTCCCCTGTGGTGGCTGGCGGCGTGGCTGGTCGTCCTTGGCACGATCGTCCCGTTCACCTTGAGCATTGCCTCCCTGCGCCACCTGCGGGCCCGCCAGGTCGGGCTGGTCGGCATGGTCGAGCCGGTCGCCGCAGCGGTGATCGCCTACCTGTGGCTGGGCGAGGCCCTGGGAACGGCGCAGATCGTCGGCGGTGTCATGGTCGTGGTGGGCGTCGTCATCGCCGAGACATCCCGGGCCGACACTGCGGGCGCCCCGCCGGCCCTGGAGGTCGCCTAGCGCCGGGTGGTCCAGCTTCCCCGGACTGCCTTGGCCCTGCGACTGGCTAGGCGCTCGTGCCGAACAGGTGGGCGTCGATGCGGGACAAGTGCGTCTGCATGGCCTCACTGGCCCGGACGCTGTCTCGCGCGCGGAGGGCTTCGATGATGCTGCCGTGATCGCAGCGGCAGTCCTCCGGCTGCGCGCCCGCCGCCTGACGCCGGCGCCGGGGAAGGCCTCGCCCAGTGGGACCAGCCCTGGAGGAGCGCGGCGATCGCGGCCTGGGTTCGTCCGGGGCGCCCCGGTCTGGCAAGGGTTGCGGACGCGGGGCTTGACCGTGTCCTCCCCGATCGACAGCTACTCAGCGATCTCGCGGTCGCTGCATGCGCTCGCACCCGTTCGACGACCTCGAGCCCCTCAGGTGACGGCAGGAGATCGCGACTGTGGGCTTTCGTGGCGATGTGCGAGGCAGCCGCAGCGAGGGCTACGACGACATGGCCGTCCTGGGTGGACGTGGTCGGAACCACGACTGCGACGTCGCCTCGGTTGCGCTGGTAGTCGGCAGGCACACTAAGCCCGTCCGGGCCGTCGCTGGTGATGCCAGAGTGGGCCGTGGCAGGCCCGGGCAGGCCACGGAGCGTGAACTGTGGTCGAGCGTGAACTGTGATCGAGCGTGGACTGTGATCGAGCGTGGACAGTGAGGAGGGCGTCGTGCAGGAGAGACCGGTAGGTGGGTCGAGGCCCACGTCGGCGGCCGGCAGCTCCGCCGGCCCTGGCGCGAACGCCGACTCCCACCCAGGCGTCGGCGGAGCCGACGATCCAAGGGAGGGTGCGCGGGCTGACGCCGAGCTGGCCCGGATGGCAACGGTCGGCCACCCCGAGCACGGCTTGGAGTACGCGGGCCCCTGGTACACGTGGGGGCCGTACGTGTCGGAACGGGCCTGGGGCACCGTGCGCGAGGACTACAGCGCCGACGGCGACGCGTGGACCTCGTTCACCCACGACCAGGCCAGGTCGCGGGCCTACCGCTGGAGCGAGGATGGGCTCGCGGGGATCTGCACGCTGCACCAGGATCTTTGCCTCGGGCTCGCCTTGTGGAACGGGCGCGACCCCATCCTGAAGGAGCGCCTATTCGGCCTGAGCGGCCACGAGGGAAACCACGGGGAGGACGCGAAAGAGTACTGGTGGTACACCGACGCGACGCCTAGCCACTCCTGGCTGCGCTGGCGCTACCACTACCCGCAGGCCGCGTTCCCCTACGACGAGCTCGTCGCGGAGAATGCGCTCCGCGACCGCCACCAGCCGGAGTACGAGCTGGCCGACACCGGCATCTTCGACGACAACCGGTACTGGGTCGTCGAGGTGACCTATGCCAAGCGCGGACCCACCGACATCCAGATGAGCGTGCAGGTCACCAACACCGGTCCCGAGGCCGACACCATCCATGTCCTGCCGTCGCTGTGGTTCCGCGACACCTGGTCGTGGGACCAGCATCACCCCAAGCCGGTTCTTCGGGCAGAGTCGGGGGACCTGCTCGCCGAGCACGACAGGGCCGGGGTCTACCGGCTGGCGGCGGCCCCCGGGCCGGACGGCACGGCACCGACAGCGCTGTTCTGCGACAACGTGACGAACACGGCACGGCTGTACGGGACCGAGCCGGCCAGCCCCTACCCCAAGGACGGCATAAACGACCACGTCGTGTCCGGGGCGGCCAGCGTCGCCCCGGACGAGCTGGGAACCAAGGCCGCCTGGTGGTACCGGCTGCGGATACCGGCCGGGGGAACCGCGCAGCTGCGGTTGCGGCTGTTCTCGCCCACCGCGGGCGACGAGGCCGACCCGGACTGGGCGGGGGCGGCCTTCGAGGAGGTCGTCGACGCCCGACGCGCGGAGGCCGACGCCTACTACGACCACCTGACCCCGCCCGGCACCCCGGTGGAGCAGGCCCAGGTGATGCGGGCCGCCTTCGCCGGGATCATCTGGGGCAAGCAGTTCTACCGCTACGACGTCCCGAAGTGGCTGGACGGCGACCAGGGCGAGCCGGCCCCCCCGCCCGGTCGTGGACAGATCCGCAACGGCCGGTGGCGGCATCTGGACGCCTACGACATCTTGTCGATGCCGGACCCGTGGGAGTACCCGTGGTTCGCCGCGTGGGACCTCGCGTTCCAGAGCGTGGTCCTGGCCCACGTAGACCCCGCGTTCGCCAAGTACCAGCTCGTCCTGATCTGCCGCGAGTGGTTCATGCACCCCAACGGCGCGATCCCGGCGTACGAGTGGTCCTTCGACGATGTCAACCCACCGGTGCACGCCTGGGCGGCACTGAAGGTGTTCTACCTGGCCGCCGCCTCGTCCGGCCACCAGGACTATGCGTTCCTTGAGCGGGTCTTCCAGAAGCTCCTGCTCAACTTCACCTGGTGGGTGAACCGGGAGGACCCGGACGGCAACAACGTCTTCGAGGGTGGCTTCCTCGGGCTCGACAACATCGGCCCGATCGACCGCTCTCACCTGCCTCAGGGCTGGCGGCTCGAGCAGAGCGACGGCACCGCGTGGATGGCGTTCTACGCCCTGTCCATGCTCAACATCGCCCTCGTCCTGGCCGAGCACGACGACGTCTACGAAGACATCGCGACGAAGTTCTTCGAGCACTTCGCCGCGATTACCGACGGGATCGCCGACAACGGGCTGTGGGACCCGGCCGACGGGTTCTTCTACGACCAGCTGGTGCGCCCTGACGGGGTCCGGGTCCCGCTGCGGGTCCAGTCTGTGGTGGGCCTGATCCCCGTGCTAGCCGCTCTGGACGTCGACGAGTCCCGCACCGTGCCCAGGACGCGGCTGCGCAAGCGGTTCGCAGACTTCCTGTCCCGGCGGGCGTCGGCACCCGGACCGCTGGACCGCTGCGGGTTCGCCACGACGAGCCCGGAATCCGACCGGCTGATGCTCACCGTCGTGGACCCCGAGCGGTTGCGACGGGTGCTCGTCGAGGTCCTCGACGAGCAACGGATGCTGTCCCCGCACGGGATACGTTCGCTGTCGCGACGGCACGCGGCCGAACCGTTCACGATCGACGTCGCAGGCCAGACGTTCCGCATCGGATATGAGCCGGCCGAGTCGCAGACCGGCCTGTACGGGGGCAACTCCAACTGGCGCGGCCCGGTGTGGCTGCCGATCAACTACCTCGTCATCGAAGGCCTCGAGCGGTACTACGAGTACCTCGGGGACTCCTTCACGGTCGAGTGCCCAACCGGGTCCGGCCGCGAGCTGACCTTGACCCAGGTCGCGGCCGAGCTCAGGACCCGTCTGGTGTCGCTGTTCCTGCCCGGCGCCGACGGCCCTCGCCCGGCGGACGGGACCGGCCGGCGGCCCGACGGATGGTCCGAGGCCGGCCCCCTGTTCTACGAGTACTTCGACGGTGACACCGGCGCCGGACTGGGCGCCTCGCACCAGACCGGCTGGACCGCCCTGGTGGCGGACCTGGTCCGCGGGGTGCCTGCCCCGCCGCCGCACCCGCAGGCCTGACCATGAGCGGGAACGTCGCTTGCGGTGCGCACGTCCAAGTCAGCGTGAGCACCTGTCGTGGCCGCCGACCGCACAAGGTGAGCGGCTATCCGGCAGAGTCCTCGATGCCGTCGATGCCGTCGACGTTGTCGACGCCCTCGACGCCTTCGACGCCTTCGACGCCCCCGCCGGCGGCCCGGGCCCGGCTGTGGTCACTGTCCGCAGTGATCGCGGTGCTGGCCCTGGCCGTGCTGTCGGGCTGCGCGGTCAGCTCGGGCGCACCGGCGGTCACCGGGGGGGGACCGTCGGCCGCGGCGGCCACCACGTCTTTGCAGGTGCGTGTCGACGCCGGTTCCGGGGCCGCGCCGGCGACCTGGACCCTCACGTGCGACCCGCCAGGTGGCACCCACCCGCGGGCCGTCGCGGCATGCGCGCAGCTGCAGGCGGCCAGGACAGACCCGTTCGCCGAGACGCCCTCGGGCATCATGTGCAGCATGATCTACGGCGGTCCGCAGACCGCCACGGTCACCGGCAGCTTCGCGGGCCGCCGGGTCGACACACGGTTCGCCCGCACCAACGGCTGTGAGGTGGCGCGCTGGGAGATGGTCTCGGTGCTGCTGGGCGCGCTGGGAGCGCCCGCCGGAGCCGGGTGATCAGGCCACCTGTCAAGTTCGCAGGCGGGCGTGCAGGTCGATCGTCGGCACGGCGGCCAGTGCCTTGCTGACCGGGCATCCGGCCTTGGCCGCAGCGGCCGCCTCGGCGAACGACGCATCGTCGGTCCCGGGGACGCTCGCCTCCACCGTGAGCACGATCGAGGTGATCGTCAAGGCACCGTCGACACGGTCCACCGTGACCTCGGCACTGACGTCCAGGTCGACCACGGGCGTGCCGGCCCGGGCCAGGGCGCCGGCCAGGCTCATCGCGTAGCAGGCGGAGTGGGCCGCCGCGATGAGCTCCTCCGGGCTGGTCTGACCCTGGGGGTCACCGGCCCGGGTGGGGAACGACACGGCGAACTGGCCGGCGCTGGAGGAGTCAAGGGTCACCGTCCCCGAGCCCGTCTGCAGGTCGCCGTGCCAGTGGGTGGTCGCATCGCGGCTGGGCATGGAGCTGCTCCTCGGGGGCGTCGGGTCGAAGATCCCACGCTCACCCAAGTCGGGCCAGATCGCAACCCCGCACCGGGCCAGCCAGGTCACGGCGGCGCGGACCGGTGCGCGCCGGTACCCCCGATTCGCCGCGCTGACCTGCGGGGGGGCCTTGCAGGTCTAGCCTGTCCCCGGACGCCGACCTGGGAGGACAGCCGTGCGCATGACCAGGAGGCGGGCGCTGGGTGTCGCGAGCGCCGCGGCAGCATCGCTGGCGCTGGCCTTGGTCGTCGCGGCCCCGGCCGGGGCCACCTCGACCGCGGGGCCGCCTGCGGCGCCGATCGGGGGGCCGTTGATGGCCTCCGGCGGCGTCATCGTGGGTGACGGGGTTCGGCCGCCGCCGGATGTCAGCGCCAGCTGGCTGGTCGCAGACCTGAGCTCTGGGGTGGTCTTCGGAGCGCGGGCCCCCCACGCCCGGCTCCGCCCGGCCAGCACTCTGAAGACGCTGACCGCGCTGGTCCTGTTGCCGGTCCTGGACCCCAAGGCCGTCTACACGGCGACCGTCGCCGATGCCACGATGCAGGGCACCAGAGTGGGGATGGTCCCCGGCGCCACCTACACCGTGGACCAGCTCTTCACCGGAATGCTGCTGCCGTCGGCGAACGACGCCACCCACGGGCTGGAGACGCTGGCCGGTGGGCTTGCGACCACGGTGGCTCTGATGAGTCAGGAAGCGCGGTACCTGCAGGCCTTCGACACGACCGTCAAAGACCCCAGCGGCCTGGACCATCGCGGACAGTACAGCTCGGCCTACGACCTGGCCCTGATCGCCCGGGCGGCGATGCGGCTGCCGGCGTTCTGCGCATACGTAGCCACGGCCCGTTCCACCTTCCCGGGCAAGATGCCCAAGGCACCGAGCGCGCCGCGTGCCACCTTCGCCATCGTCAACCTCAACCGGCTGCTGGTGAACAGCTACCCGGGCATGATCGGAGTCAAGACCGGCTACACCTCAGGCGCTGGGAACACGTTCATCGGCGCGGCCACCCGGGACGGCCACAGCGTGCTCGTGGTCTTGATGCACACCAAGGGCAACGGCGAAGTCTCCGAGCGACGGCTGATGGACTGGGCGCTGGCCAACGACGGGCGGGCCCCGGCGGTCGGCCAGCTGGTCGGTCCCGCCGTCGCCAGTGCCGGGTCGGCGCACCTGGCCGCCGTCGCCCAGGTGCGCCCCACGGTGTCGGCCGGTTCGGGTGGGGGCATGTCCGGGTCGCTGCTGATCGGACTGTCCGGAGTGGCCGGCGCCGCCGCACTGGCCATGGCGGGGGCTGCCGTCATGCGGTCGTCGCGGCAGCGCCGCCGACGGACCTCTCCCCTGGGACTGCCGCCGATCCGCAGGCGCTGAGGAACGGCCCCTCGCCGCAGTCAGACGACCGAGCCGCCGGCACCACCCGCACCGCCCGCGCGGCGTTCGGTGTCCCGATGACCGTATGACGGCGGCCCGGGTCGCCTGCGGACACCGGACCTGTCCCGCGAGAGCACGTCCTGCGGGGGTGCCATGTGCCTCGAGCCACGGCGAACGGTGTGCGTCGCCGCTCCCGCGAAGGCCGTCATGGCGGCCCCGCGACCCCCTCGGCCGCCCGGGCGCGCCGCACGGCGACCGGAAGCCACAGCCACCCAACCGCCAGGAGGCAGACGATGGCGGTTCCCAGGAACCAGCCGGCCAGGACGTCGGAGAACCAGTGCTGGCGCAGGTACATCCGCGAGAACCCCGTGACCACCGCGTACGCCGCCACCAACCCCAGGCACCGTCGTCGGGCCGCGGTGGACAGGTAGGGGTCCCACAGCAGGACCAGCACGCCGGCGACGACCACAGCCGTGGTGGTGTGCCCAGAGGGGTAGGACGTGCCGCCGTCTCCGAAGGTGTCGGCGGCGAACGGGATCCGAGAGCGGCCGACCGCCGCCTTGCCGGTGCTCACCGAGGCCACCAGGACCGCCGCCGCTGCCGCCGCCATCAGCGGGGGCCGCCAGGACCGCTGGCGCCGGGCGACGATGACTGACACGACCGCCAGGACCGGGCCGGCCACCCAGAAGGTCGCGGTGGCCGTCTCCACGGTGAACGCCTGGACGAGCCAACCCGGTCGATGCCCGGCGAAGATCCGCTCGACCCCCACGTCCACCGACAGCAAAGGGCCGTGACCGTAGATCGCGAGGGTCACCGCCGTGAAGGCTCCCAGAGCCACCAGGGCGGCGACCACTGCCGACTGCACCCAGCGCGGTCGGGGGGTAGCCAGCACGACCTGCTCCTCCGCCCTCGGCCCGCCGGCGCGGGCCCGTCGAGGCTACGCGACCTGGAACGAGCGCTTGGACAACCCGAACCAGTAGCCGTCGACGGTGATGTCAGCCGGGACCTCGGGGTCCCCGGCCGCACCCAGGGTGACGAACATCGGGGCCAGGTGTTCGACCGTGGGGTGCGCGTAGCGCAGGGCCGGCGCCAGGTGGGCGTAGTCGATCAGCTCGTCGACCGCGCCCCGGGCCAGTGCCTCGGCGGCCCACGCATCGAAGTCCGCCGACCACCCAGGGGGCGCGCCGGCCGGGTCGGCGAAGTTGATGAAGGGAAGCCCGTGGGTGAGGAACCCGCTACCGATGATGAGCACTCCCTCGTCGCGCAGCGGCGCCAGGCGCCGTCCCAGCTCGAACAGCCGGACGGGGTCCAAGGTCGGCATCGACATCTGCAGCACCGGAATGTCCGCGCCCGGGTACATGACCGTGAGCGGGACGTACGCCCCGTGGTCCAGGCCCCGGCGCGGCTGGTCGGCCACCGGCTCACTGTCAGGCATCAGGGCGCGGACCTGGGCCGCCAGGTCAGGCGCCCCCGGGGCGGGGTAGGTCACCTGGTAGTACTTCAGGGGGAACCCGCCGAAGTCATAGGTCAGCGGCACGGTGGTGGTGGCGCCCAGGGTCAGCGGGGCGGACTCCCAGTGAGCGCTGACCACCAGGATCTGCGCCGGACGCGGCAGGTCGCGCGCCCAGCGGGACAGCTCGCCAGGCCAGATCGGGTCATCGACCAGTGGCGGCGCACCGTGGCCGAGGTAGAGGGCCGGCATGCGGTCGACGGCCGCGGGTGTGGCGCTCACAGCTGCTCCTAGGTGAGACCGATGGTAGTTGAACATTGTACCAGATCGACTCAGGTTCCTCGCAGCACTCTCGCAGCCTGGCTTCACCATCACCTGCGACAACTGGCCCATGAGACTGATGGAGCGAGGCGGGCACCGAGGACACCACATCCCGGGCCCCGGGGCGGTCGATCAGGGCCCTGCTCCCGCAGCCACTGTGGGGCGCGGCTCGGTGCTGGTCATGCTCTGCGGGGACCTGCCGGGCGCGGACACCCTCGCCGCGGCGCTTCCCATGGGCTGGGCCGTCGGCGTCGGCGACGGTCGCACCCATCCGGCGACCGACCTCGTCGTGGTCGTCGCCGCGGTCGGCGAAAGTGGCCACCGCGACCTGATCGCGCAGGCCAGAGCAGAGCATCCCGGCGACGTGGTCCTGGCCATCGTCGCGGCAATGGCGCACCCCTCGGTCGTCGTCGCCGCGCTCGAGGCCGGCGCGGACGCCTGCGTGCGGGCAGCCAGCGCGTCGGTCGTGGCATCGCACCTGGTCGCCATGCACCGACGGCGCGAGATCGACGCCGGACGCCGGGTTCCCGGTGCTGGTTAACGGGGCTGTAACGACGATCGGCGACCATCAGACCATGAGCACACCAACGACGCCCTACCTGCTGCGGGCCCTCCTGCCGGACCGTCCGGGTGCGCTCGGCGCGCTGGCGACCGCGATCGGGGCCGCCGGCGGCGACATCGCCAGCGTCGAGGTGGTCGACCGCGAGCCGGCCGGCGCCCTCGACGACTTCGTGGTCCGCATCGACCCGGCACACCTGCCCGAGCTCCTGGCGGCCGCCTCGGAGGTACCGGGTGTTCGAGTCGAGACGATCCGTACCTACGAGGGGCCGATCGACCTGGGTCACGAGCTCGACCTGGTTGACACCTTGACCGAGGCGCCCGCCCTGGCGTTGGCGCTGGTCGCCCGCGTGGGTGCCCAGGCCTTCAAGGCGTCCTGGGCGGTTGTGCTGGACGGCACCGGAAAGGGGGTGACCAGCAGGCACGGCACCCCAGGAGCCCCGCGCCTGCTGTGGTCCTCGCTGCCGTGGCTGCCGCTGATCGGCGCGGTCGTGCTCGGCGACGACGACGCGTGGGTGCCATCGTCCTGGATCGGGGCGGACACCGCCCTGGCCGCTGCTCCGATCGGGTCGCCGAACCTGGCGCTGCTGCTAGGCCGCGCCGGTGGACCGGCCTTCCGGCCGGCCGAGGTGCAGCGACTGGGACACCTGGCCCGGATGGCCGCGACCATCGGGGCGGCCGCGTCCGGGCAAGCAGCACCCAGCTTCGCCGGATCCCACTGACACCGGATCCCACTGACACCGGGCCCCACTGACACCGGGCCCCACTGACACCGGGCCCCACTGACACCGGGCCCCCGGTCAACGCGCCCGCCCCGTGACGCTGCCCAGTGACGCTGCCCAGTCACCTGCTGCGGGCAGCGGCGAACAGACGCAGGTGCTGCGCAGACGCGGCTGCGGCGAGGGCTGATCACGACCGGCCCGGCGGGTCAGGGGTCGACCTGCCCGGCAGGTCCGTCCCGCGCGCCCCTGGCCTCGCCGCGTCCCAAACGTTCCGGGCAGCCTCGGCCTGCGGCAGCCAGACAGCGGGTAGCGTCGGCGCCGTGAGCCGCCGGACCCGCCTGCTCGTGGTCCTGTCGTTGAACCTCGTGCTGGTCGTGGGGCTGGTGGTCGTCGGCGCCACCGCCGGCTCAGTGGGCGTGCTCGCGGCCGGCGCGGACTACCTGGCCGACGGCGGCGCCATCGCGGTCGCGCTCCTGGCGATCTGGCTGCGCGCCCGGCCGGCTACCGCGCGAAGACCCGGCGGCTACCCGATGGCTCCGGCGTACGCGGCGCTGGTCAACGCCGGGCTGCTCTTCCTCGTGGTCACAACCGTGGCCGTCGAGGCCGTGCGACGCCTGGTCGCCGGCACCGAAACCGTGCGCGGGGTTCCGGTGCTGGTCGCCAGCGGCACCGCCGCGGCGGTGATGGTGGCTGGCGCGCTCATCCTGCGCGCGGACGAGAGCGACGACGACGACACCGACGCCGACCGGGCCAACATGCGCGCTGTCCTGCTCGACACAGTCGCGGACGCCGCAGCCGCCGCCGGTGTCGCCGCGGCCGGGGCGGTCATCGCCGTGACGGGCGCGTGGTACTGGCTCGACCCCGCCGTGGCACTGGTCATCTCCGCGGTGATCGGCTACCACGTCGTCGCATTGCTGCGCGACGTGGCGGCGACCATGGCGCAGGCCCCGCACCGGTGAACCGACTCCGTCCACCAGCACTGAGGCGACACGTCCCAGCAGCTACCCCGGTCGCGGCGGGACTGCCCACTGGGCTTCGGTCGCGTGCCCGACTTCCCGTGCTCGAGCTCGCGTCGTCCGAGACGAGATGCCCACTTGCGGGCCGGGCGACGCGGAGTCGGTCTGCCCTTCAGTGCCCGAACACCCGGCGGTCCCTGCGCGACCGCGCGACCGCCGGGCGAGGTGTTCGACCGATACGGTGCTGCGCTGGCAGCAGCGCCGACCAACGGTTCCGCCCAGCTGGCACCGGGGCCCGGTGAACAGGTCTGAGTCGCGCGAGCCGCCGGACTGGCCGAAACGTGCGGCCCGGCGCCTCGATGGGGGAGGTCCCCGGCCTGCAGGACCGGCCACTTCCGGCTCATAGGATCACGGCGCGGGCGAGCTGCGGGAGGCCTGGGCTAACCCCAATACCGTTCAGTTAGGGGGCAGGACGAGGTAGTCGGGTGGGTGCTGGGGGCGGGGCCAGGCGGCGTGGTGGGCGCGCTTGACGTGCCATTTGGGCATTTTGCGTTTGATGACCCGGGGTGCGGCGCGTCGGCGTCGTGCTGGGTTGAGCCGGCAGGCCAGGCGCCGCAGCGCGGTGAGCCAGACGTGCCGGGTGGCTGCCTCGTCGTCAGGGGGGAAAAGCCCCTCGGGGGGCGACGGACTGGCGGGCTATGCGCAGGGCGGCGACGAAGCTGACCCGGTCGGGGTCGTGTCCGGCGTGGCTGGCGGCGTCGGCTATCAGGGTGCGGATGGCGTAGTGGCAGCACAGGTGGCCCCAGATCTCCTGCTTGACCAGGTCGGGGGACTTGGAGCGCAGCACGGTGCGTGGGCCGCGTTGGTGGGTCTTGAGCTCGTCGAGGACGAGTTCGATCTCCCAGCGTTGGGTGTAGGCGGCGGCGAGGTCAACCGCTGGGGCTTCGGTGGGGTCGAGCAAGGTGGTGAACAGCCGGTAGGTGTCGGCGTTGTCGCGTCCGTCGTCGATGGTGTAGTCCACGACGCGGACCAGCATCGGGGTAGCGGTGGGCTCCGTGCTCTTTCGTAGGTGGGCCAGCCAGGAGCCGTCGGCCAGGTCGCCCACATGGGTCGTCTTGGGTCCGTGGGTGTCGGAGCGGACCCGCCACAGCAGGTCCGCTCCGGTCGCCGATGCCTTGCGCCACAACGCGAAGGAGAAGAAGCCACGATCAGCCAGCAGCACCATGCCGGGTTCAAGCCGGGCGAGCAGCGGCTCGGTCAGCGCGGCTTCGGACTGGGAGTAGACCCCGATCTCGGCGGCGAACACCGCGTGCGTGCCGCACTCGGCCAAGGCCACGATCCGGGACTGCGGGAACGCTGCCTGCTCACCCTTGTTCACCCCCGGCCGGCCGAAGAACGCCGCGTTGGCGGCCGTGTCGGCAACATCTAGGCAGGTGCCGTCAACAGCAACCATCCGGCGCCCGGCCAGCCACACACCCGGCGTCGCCGGTGCGCCGATCGGCGTGGCCACCCGCGCGAACAACGCCGCCAACGGCTCCGATCCCAACCGCTGACGGGCCTGGAAGATCCCCGACTTCGACGGCGGGGTGTACGTGTCCGCCCACCCCGACGCCCACGCCAGCCCATCGGTCAACTGACTGAGCACGTCCTCATACGAGCCCTCCGAGTACAGCGCCATCGCGATCGCGAAATACGCCATCACCCGCGCCGGCAACGTCCGGTTGCGCTGCTCCGTCCGTCCGGCCTGCGCGATCACCTCATCGACCAGCTCCGGCGGGAACACCCGCGTCAGCACCCCCACCGACACCAAGTCCGACAAGCGACGATCCGAGACCGGCTTCACCCACCCAGCACGAGGCATGCCGCCAAACTACACCGTTGTAAGCCTAACTGAACGGTATTG
>Ga0209068_10000093_pt1 | contig 53519 bp, 61 predicted proteins | sample ColStrG_CSR_2012_FD_187200 | JGI IMG/M metagenome (GOLD analysis project Ga0209068, IMG submission 187200) | Freshwater sediment microbial communities in response to fracking from Pennsylvania, USA - Cold Stream Run_MetaG_CSR_2012 (SPAdes)... | ecosystem: Environmental > Aquatic > Freshwater >...
TGATCTGATGCTTCCAGCGTGTGCCGCCGTCTTCGCTGCGCCAGAGGCCGCCGTCGTCCGAGGCGTACACGATATTGGTGTTGTCGGGATTGATCCAGACATCGTGGAAATCGCCGTGGGCTCCGCCGGAAACACCGCTAAAGCTGCGGCCGCCATTGGTGCTGTAGATCAAGCCAAGATCCGGCTTGAAGAGCTTGTTCTCGTCTTTGGGATCGACAATCAGGTTCGCGAAATAGAACGGGCGCCAAACCATGAAGCGGCTGGCGTCCAATTTCGTCCAGGTGGCCCCGCCGTCATCGGAGCGAAACAGAGCGCTGTGAGCTGATTCAATCATGGCGTAGACAACTTGCGGTTTTGAAGGAGCAACGGTAACGGCGATGCGTCCCCAAGGCTTTTCCGGCAGTCCTTTGCTGCTCGCGCTGAGATCGGTCCAGTGTTCGCCGCCGTCCGCCGTTTTGAAAAGACCGCTGCCCGGTCCACCCGAGCGAAAGGTCCAGCCCTGGCGACGCACGTCCCAAGTCGAGGCGAAAATCGTGTTCGGTTCCTTCGCGCTCATGGAAAGCATGCCGCAACCCGTGGAAGCGTTGGCGCCTGCGAGAACCTTTCTCCAGGTCTTGCCGCCGTCTGTGGTCTTGAAAACACCGCGCTCGTCGTTGTCGTTCCAAAGATGCCCAACGGCGCAGGCGTAGACCGTATTGCCGTCTTTGGGGTCGATCAGAATCTTGGCGATGTGTTCGGAATCGTTGAGGCCAACATTGGTCCAGTTCTCGCCGCCATCGGTGGATTTGTAAATGCCGTCCCCAACGGAAACGCTGTTGCGGGTCCACGCTTCGCCGCTGCCCGCCCAGACTATTTTGGGGTTGGACCGGTCAATGGCGACCGCGCCAATCGATTGCACACCTTGCTTGTCGAAGACAGGCTTGAACGTCAGGCCGCCGTTGACCGACTTCCAGACACCGCCGCTTGCCGAACCAACGAATAGAGTGAGGCGACCGTCTTCCGTTATGGCGTCCACAGCGGCAATGCGCCCGCTCATGACGGCGGAGCCGATGTTGCGTGCCGGCAAGCCGGAAACTGTTGCGGAATCAAATTTGATGTTCTGTGCGTGGGCCGTTATCGGCGCAATCAAGACTGGCAAAACCAAGGAAGCAAAGGCAAGTTGTAAAAACTTAGCGTAAGGGCGGCAAACCTTCATGTCTGTATTCCTCTTATGGAAAAATCTTCGTAGCGCAGTGCGCAGGAATCAACTCGCGCGTATCTTCCTGCTAATTCTTCGGCGTGTCCGGCTTCTTCGCAGCGTCCGACTTCAGCGACGCGGGGAGCGCGAATCCGCTTTCCTGCACCGGAATGTTTACTTCAATCTTGTCGTAGGTGGTGCTGGGAGGACTGTCGGTGCCTTTGGGTCCACTGGCGGTCGAGAAAGGAAACATCACACCATTGACGGGCTTGTAGGAGCCCAGGTTGACGAAGAATTCTTGTACCGAGCCGCGGATGAACATTTGGATTTCTTTTCGGATCTCTAGATAAGTGTCCGGGTCGAGGTAGTAGTAGATGATGTCGCCGTTCTTCAGCGTCACTTTGAGCTTGTAAGCATCATCGCCGTCGACTTGGTCGTGGCCTAGATATTCAATCCGGTTGCCCTTGGCTGCGTAGTCTACGAGAGGCCCGTCAAAATCGGCATCCAGCAGCATCCCGCGCAGGTCGTCTTCGCCCATGAGTTCGGGATCCTTGCGACCGCCGAAGGGGCGTATTTGCCAGCCCGATCCGCCGTCGTAGGCCTGAACCGAAGTCATACCTTGCAAAGAGAAAGTCTCGCGCACAAGGTTAGGACGTTTGTTCTCCTGCGTGACCGCAGCTTTGAAGCCATTGCCATCCTGGATGCCGGACATGCGCACGCTCTGAATGGCCTTGATCTTGTCGAGGCCACCCTTGGCCTGAGTGTTCTTCGCAACCAGTTCCTCTGCTGTCTGCGCGAAAGCGCCAAGGTTGAGGATAAAAATGGCGATTGCAATTCTCGAATACGAACGCATAGTGCGGCTCCTAAGAGGTTGAAACGAGTCTGGGACTCACCAATCTACTACCCTTCGACGTATTTGTCAGGATTTGGTAAGCAGGCAGGATAGTGAGGTGGCGAAGCGCAAAGCTCCGCCACCTCACGACAGGCTCAATTTTTCCGAATTTACTTCTGCAATTCCGCCAACGCTGCCAGGACTTCTTCGCTGTGTTTGGCCGGATCGACGTCCGTATAGACCTTGCGAATCTTGCCATCCGGATCGATCAGGAACGTGTGCCGTTTCGCCAGCTTCATGACGCCCATGTTCATCAACGAGCCATAGGAGTCGGTCACCGTCTTCTCCGTATCGGCCAGCAGCTTGAACGTCAGACTTTCCTTCGTGCAGAACTCTTTGTGCGAGTCCACGCTGTCCACACTGACGCCCAGGATGACAGCCTTGCGCTGATCGTACTGCGCCTGATCGCGCTGGAAGTTGTGGGCTTCGCGTGTGCAGCCCGGGGTTTGATCCTTCGGGTAGAAATACAGAACAACCCACTTGCCGCGAAACTCGCTCAGCTTGACCGGCGTGCCCTCTTGCGACTTCAGCTCAAAATCCGGAGCCGCCGTACCTACGGTAGGGATGGGTCCCGCCGCGAGAAATCTCGGAATTGCTATCACTGCAATCGCTACGACCACTACTGCGAAAATCCAACGAGCCATAATTCTCTCCACCTCAGTCTAAAGATGCTATCGCACAATCTCCCGCAAGGTTGTCAACAATCTGTCAACCTCGTCGGCAGTATTGTAATGGGCGAGGCCGATGCGCAGGAAGCCTCCGGAGGCCTCAACACCCAGCCGTTCGGAGAGATTGATGGCGTAGTAGTTGCCATCCCAGGTAAAGAAGCCTCGTTCGTTCAGCTTGTTTGCCAGTTCGGCAGGCGTGTGGCCGTCGATCCGTACCGCAACTGTCGGACAGCGGTGATCAAACTGTTTGGGATCGGTGATGCCGTAAAACTTCAGGCGTGGAATTTCCAGGAGACCTCGAGTTAGCTTTTCGGCCAAGGACCGCTCGTAGGCTTGAATTTCTTGGAAACAGGCCAGCAGTGCGCCCCTTCGGGTGGAGGCGGAAGCGTCGACGCCCCGTCCCAGATCGGCGAGATAATCGACGCACTCCGCAATTCCCGCGATGCATTCGTGGTTGAGTGTTCCTGTTTCCCAACGATACGGAACGTCGTTCACCAGAGGGCGTACTTTGTAGGGCGTCAGCCGTTTCAAGTGCTCACGCTTGCCGAAAAGTACGCCCATGTGCGGGCCGAAGAATTTGTACGTGGAGCATGCCAGGAAATCGCAGTCGATCGCGCGAACATCGATAGGCCCGTGCGGCGCGTAGTGTACGGCATCGACGTAGACCATCGCACCCACCTTGTGCGCCAGCCGGACCACTGCCGAAACATCGTTAATCGTGCCAACCGCGTTCGAAGCTATACCCACAGCCACGATCTTGGTGTGGCTGTTAATCTTGCTGGACAGATCGTCCATGTTGAGCGTGCAGTCCTCTGTGCGAATATCCGCCACGCGAATTACTACACCGCGCTCTTCGAGTGCCTTCCACGGAGAGAAGTTTGCGTCGTGATCGAGACAGGTGAGCACGATCTCGTCGCCCGACTTGAGTTCGCGGCCAATCGATCGGCTCATGGCGAATGTTAGCGAGGTCATATTCTGCCCGAAGACGATTTCGTCCCAGTCGCAGCCAAGAAAGTCCGCCATGGCATGGCGAGCATCCATGATCACTTTGTCGGTACGCCGCGCCGTTTCATAGTTGCCGCCGCTGTTCGCGTTGTCGCGCGAAAGGTACCCGCTGATGGCATCGATCACTCGCCCCGGAACCTGTGTCCCACCGGGGCCGTCGAGGAATACGGCGGGATGACCGTTGACGGTTTGGGATAGGGAAGGGAACTGGCTGCGAATTTTCGTCAGGTCGAGTCGGGTAGATATGTCGTTCTGAATTGTTAACATGAAGTCCTCTTATTTTGCCACCGCTCTTATGAAATCGGCGAGCATACCGTAGGCCGTGGCATCCAATCCGGGATTGTCTTCGAAGATCGCCAGACCCGGAAAGATATCCGTCTCAAAATACACTACCGACGACGTTCCCTCGACCAGGGCCAGCGGATCGCTGAGAGGAACTTGTTCCGGAGCAACACTCGCTTGGACAACATCGCCCACCTTGCGCGCCCTGCAGACCAGCTTATACGGACGGCCTTCGGTGCGGGCGGCTCGCACCGCATCGCCAGTCAGAGATCGAATTCCCATGCGTTGAATCTCGTTCAATCCTAATTTGACGCCCATCAGCACTCGCACTAGCGCCGCCACTTTCACGGCCGCGTCCCAACCGTCGATATCGTCGGATGCGTCGGTCTCCGCGACGCCGAGCTCCTGTGCGCGGCGGAGCGAATCGTCAAAGCTCAATCCTTGCTCCATTCCTCCCAGAATGACGTTGGTCGTTGAATTGAGAATGCCGCGAAAGCCGTGCAGCTGCACCAGCGGTAAAGAATCGCGGAAGAGAGAGAAGATTGGAACGCCATCCATCACCGCGGATTCGAAAAGAAATCGCCGACCCTGACGTGCCGCCAAGGCAGTCAACTCGTCATAGGCATGAACCACGGGACCTTTATTCGCCGTGATCGCATGCGCGCCCCGTTCCAGCGCTGCTTGCAGATGGTCAATAGCGGGCTGGCCAGTCTGAGCATTCAGAGAAGTTGCTTCAAACAGAACGTCAACTTTTGCAGCTTCCATCCAGCTGCGAACATGGTGCTGTATTTGGTGTGGCGCAGGCATTCCTGCTCGCGAGGGTACTTTCCGAATCCCGTCTTCATGAAGAAGCTCGTGAGCCGCGAACCCGTTCGGATCCGCGATCCATCCGAGGCGCCTCGAAGCGATGCCGGTGATGCGGTACTCGATGCCGTGCAGATCTCGCAACTCCGCTTCCCGTGCCGCGAGCAATCGCACGAGCGCGCGATTTACATTTCCAAATCCAAGGAAGCCAAGATTGAACGACGGCATCCGAGAATTATAGGTGGGAGCAAGCAAGGCAGGAGTGCTGCGAGACAATGTTGCGAGACAAAAATGACTCGCCGTCCGCTACAACCAGCCGAAGTTGAGAAGCAAATAGTAGGCGCCAGCCAGCGTTAGCGCTGGTCCCGCAAAAACCAGAGCGGTTGTCATCCCAGACGGCTTTGGGTTCTCGGACGGGCTATGCGCCGAGAGCAATAAAACAGAACCGTCGGTGCCTTTTCGCAAGATCAAAGGTGGGGAACGCTTCAGCGCGAGCTTAGGAGATTTTTTCGCAGGGGCCTCCACGGCAGGCGCAGCTTTTTGCTGCGACGGCGCCTCCTGCAACGGGGCTTCGCTTTTGGCCGGCGGTTGGCTTGAACGTTCTTGAATCGCAACGTTGGCCGTCTGCGCCTCAGGCATTGGCATCCCCCAGGTGTCGGGGTTCTTGGCATTGGCACGACGCAGCGCCGCGGCTAGGCGCGATTGCATCGTCATTTCCTCCGGAGGCTCCCCGAGCGACGGCAACGACAGGCGAATAACCTCTGGTTGAACGGCGGCCTGTCCAGCGCCACTCGATGTTTCTTTCGAACCATCTTTCGATCCATCCTGCGAAGGCAAAGAGCGATCGGTCTCTGCGCGCGCGGAGATCGGAGCAGCGCTGCTTCCGGCATCGGGTGCCACGGCCTCTGGGACTGTGCTATGAACGGCGGGACAATACCTGCCCTCCACTCGATCGAGAGGGGCGGCGGTTAAGTCGAGGCCGTCCGCATTCTTTACGATGGTTCCGCGTGCAAACACCTGGGCCGCGGGGGCAATCGAATACTCTTCGACCCGAATGGCTGCGCCAGCCGCGATCGAGTGACGCACTAAAAATGCTTCCAGCCTCTCCGGAACATCCGTATGAGTTGAGAGCAGCGTCTTGCCGTATTCTTCGTAGACGTCGCGAGGAAAATCGATTTCCGCACCGCGCGAGTCCAGCAAGATTCGCCCCGTGTTGTCCGTGAGGAAGAACGGCAAGGAGAAAGTTTCCTCGGCGGCCTTTTTCCAACCGCCGCTCTTATGAGAATCTTCCTGCCAAATCGTCGTCTTGTAGAAGTAGCAGTCTTTGCCGGAGACCGCAGCGGTTATGGTATGAGGGCTTTCCGCGACACCATGAATCTCAGCGGCGCCGGGTCGAATACTCCGAATGGCAGTCGCGGGTGGAACCTTCGATCTATTGCGGCGACGCCACGCAAGCAGTCCTTGGCCAAAGAGATAAACTCCACACAGGCAGGCAAAAAAGGCAAGCAGGGCCGCAAGGTTCGCACCGGGTTCAATTTCGCTGACTGCAAGAATGGTCACAGGCTCAAGTCCGCACACGTCCGCCCAAGTGGCGAATGGGGTATTCATTTAAGCCTATCGGAGAATGGGCCGGGCGGAAGCGAAAAATCAGGAGGGGTTACTTACTTGTGTAAGTAACGTTACCGCGAGAAGGCCCGTCCCAAGGGCGATTGGGCCGGCTCAATGAGCGCGCAACCGAACTCACTTGGCGACCGCCTGTGCTTTTAGAACCTCGTCTGCAGCCAGAAATGCCGTTTCGATCTCTTCATCGCTATTGTAAAAATGCGGCGCCATTCGCACTCCAGCGCGTGGTCGCCAATCTACAAGAATGTTCCGCTGGATGAGATCACGCGCGACTTCCTGCGAATTCGGCATATCAATGGAGACCGTGCCTGCCCGCCGCTCGGGATCGAGAGGTGTATTGATTTTCCAGCCACGACTGGCGGCGAGCTCCATGATGCGTGCAGTCTGGCGTTTAGACTTGGCGCGAATGCGATCCACACCCACTTCGCGGATAATCTTCAATCCCGGCCGCGCCGCTTCCAACGCCGTGATGTTCTGCGTCCCGTTCATGAAGCGATAGCTGGAGTTCGTGTAGCGCGTCGGTCCAGTCTCGAATGCGAAAGGCTGTTCGTGAGCGATCCAGCCCGTCAGCCTGGGCTTCAGGCGCGCCGCCAAATCAGGACGCACGTAAAGAAACCCTGTTCCCGGGCCTCCGCAGAGCCATTTCAGCACACCGCCACAAGCGAAATCCGTGCCTAATGCGTGCACATCGACCGGCATCGCGCCCACGGAATGGAACATGTCGAGTACCACCAAAGCGCCTACACGGTGCGCCTTTTCGACGATCGCCGCTGCATCTTGAATATAGGCACTGCGAAAAATAACGTGGGAAATCGGAACCAGCAACGTTTCTTCGTCGATGGCGTCAAGGAGTCGCTGTGTAGGCACATGGATGCCATCGTCGGTTGGAACCACGTGTACGCGAGCGCCAAGCTCCCGTTGCGCCTCCCAGAAATACATCACCGAAGGGAAGTTCAAGGCGTCATAGACGATCTTGTTACGTTTGCCGGAAAAATCCAGACAAGAAGCAACAATTGCCTGGCACGTGGTCACGTTTTGATGGCACGAAACCGACCCTTGCGGTGCGCCCATCAGGCTCCCAATTTCGGCGCCCACCTCGTTGGCCAGCATCCACCAGCGCTCTTCCCATGCCCGCACGCCGCGCGAGCCCCACATGTCCGCATACCCTTGCAGGGCGTCATGTACCTCCCGCGGCATGGCACCGAGGGAATTGCTGATCAGGTAAGTGTTGTTCGCCAGAATCGGAAATTCGGACCGGTAGCGCAGCAAGTCATCGTTTCCGCGGAGGCCGTTCAGGGAGGAGTCGTTCATGCGGAAATTGTACTTCCCTGGCTGCGAGGATCCAAGTTCCCTGCCATGAATAGCGAATCTAGGCTGAAAACCGGCGAGGCCCTCTCCTTGCGTGACCATCGTAACCAGCTCAGGTCGCTACTGGATTGCTGCGATCTGGCAGCCTGCCTAGAATCGAGACGAGTCCTTCTGTCTTCAAAGCATGGCTGATCGTGCCGAAATCGCGAAGCGCATAGAGCGCGCCGAAAAATTCCTGCAAAAGGGTAAGCCGGAGGCTGCTCTCGAGGAATATCTCTCCGTTCTGCATGACGATCGGGAGAACGATACCGTTCGTCAAATGGCGGCGGACCTCTCGATTTCCGTGGGTAAAGTTGCCGAGGCCGTAGTCTTGCTGGGGGAACTGTTTGAACGCCAGGTAGCCGTCGGTGACGCCACCCGCGCGAGCTTGACTTACAAGAAGCTGGCTCGGCACTCCAACCCGACAACTGAACAAAAGATTCGATTCGGGCAGCTGCTCGAGGCCTCGAACCGCAAGCTGGCGCTGGAGACCTACGAGGCTGCCCTCTTTGAACTGAGTACTCAGGGCACCAAGGCGCAGCAGATGGCTGTGCTCAAGCGCGTGGTCGCGCTGGATGCCTCCATGCAGAACTTTACCCGCATCGGAGAATTGGCTGCAGAACTCGGGGATGGGCGGGGAGCCGCCGCCGCCTTCCTGCGCGTAGCAGAGTTGACCGAGCAATCCGGTGGCACGCCCGCAACCTGGTACGAGCGCGCATATCAGTCGGATGGTAGTAATCCCAAGATCGCACTCGCATACGGTCGAAGCTTGCTTTCGCAGGGTGAAGCGGGTGCGGCGATTTTCGTACTTTCCCCGTTGATGAACGATGGAACGCCATCCAACGAGTTGCGCGACGCCTATTCCAGCGCGCTTCTCGCAGCCGGACGCTTTAAAGATGCCGAGCCGCACGTGATGTCGCTGTTCGAGCAGAATCCGTCCCGCCTTCCGCAAGTGACTCAGCTGATTGGCAGCATGATCGACGGGGAGATGGATCGCGACGCGGTCGCCTTGGCACGCAAATTGGAGCAGTTCCAGCGGCGGCGCGGCGAAAGACGGGCGTTTCTGGTCACCATGCAGGATCTGGTGGCACGGCACCGTTCGTCCGCGGACCTGCTGGAGTTTCTCGTCGAGCTCTACAATTCTTCCAATCGTGAAACAGACTACTGCCAAACGCTGATCCGCCTTTTCGATCTCTACTACAAGACGGCGAACTATACGAAAGCCGGCGAGTGTCTGGACCGGGCGGCCGAGGTCGATTCCTATGAGCCAGGACATCAGCGGCGCCTCGAAATGCTCAAGGGGAAACTCGACGAAAATCATTACGCGGCAATCGCCGCGAGACTGGCCCCTACGGCAAAAATTGTTCCGCAGCCCCAGGAGAAGTCCGATGGAGCATCCTTGGGCGCGGCCACTCTTCAGGATTTGATGCTGCAGGCCGAGATTCTCGTTCAGTACGGGATGCAGGCGAAGGCTGGAGAGCGCTTGCAGCGCATCCACGAGCTCTTTCCACACGAAATTGAGAACAACGCCGAACTGCAAGGGCTGTATGTGGCGGCAGGAATCGCGCCGCCGGCTGGGGTCAAGCCTGTAGCGGCGCCAGCTGCGGCCAAACCAGCCGCGCCTTCTGCCCCGGTGGTCGCCGTAACGCCTCCTGCTGTTCCTCACGGAGCGACCGCGCCAGCTCCCGATCTGAATCAGCTGACGAGAGTCGCGGAAATCTCTCGGCAGTTGTACCGGCAAAGCGAGATCCTTGGCGTGCTGACCGTGATGACCAAGGAGATCGGCGCACTCTGGAAGTCGACGCGTTGCATTGCAGCTACGAGGAAGCCTGGGCAACCGCTCGCCGCCTTTCATGAATCCCAAGCGGCTGGTACACATCCGGCGGAAGGCGAAGCCGTCGCCGAGTTGGTGATGGTAGCCGATGATTTGTGCCTGAAGAAGGGACCCATCGCTTTCACCGACATCGCGACTGCAGCTGAGCTACAAGGGGTACGCAAGACTCTTGCGGACCTGAACGTCGCTTCGTTGCTGGCGTTACCGCTGAGCGACGGTGAAGAGCAGGCTGGCGTTCTATTGCTCATGCAAGACACGACGCGCGAGTGGTCGCCGAACGACACTTTTATCATCAAGACCATCGGTGAACAGGCAGCTATGGCGTTGAGGAATCTTGGTCTTCGCCGGTTGGTCAGCAATCTTTCGGTAACCGATGGCAAGTCCGGACTACTGAGCCGCTCTTCCTACGTGGATATTTTGCTGGGAGAAGCTCGTCGTTGCCAGGAAGACAACGCGCCTCTCACGACCGTGCTCATGCAATTCGGCGACAGCGCGGCTCTGGTGAAGCAGTTCGGCCAGGAGGCAGTCGAGGCCATGATGCAGCAGGTAGGCCGCTTGCTGGCCGGGCATATCCGGCAGAACGATTTTGCCTTCCGCTATGAAACTGCCGCAGTCGCCCTGATTCTGGGAGATACCGGGGAAGTGAACGCGCTGCAGGCTGTCGAAAAGTTCCGCAGTCTACTCACCAACGTGCACTGGCCGGGAAAGACCGAAGCACAGGCCGTGACGTTTGCCACCGGAGTGGCTGAGGCGGTGATCCGCCCGCACTTCGATCCTGTGGATATCGTCACGGAAGTGATCAATCGTCTGGAACAAGCGTTGGACCTGGCTCTGTGCGACGAGACCGCAGGCGTGCAAGTGCTAGGCTCAACCTTCGCTGCTGCTGCGGTGGCGTAGTCCTAACTTCGGGATGAGAATGCGCTGGAGCAGTTGGGCATCATTTGCCGTTGCCAGTCTGACGATCGGAAGCGGGCTCGCACAGGATGCTACCCGGCCGACAACCCCGCCTGCGAATGCTCTGGAACGTGTGCGACTCGGGCACAGCGGAGGCATGTGCGGTGGCTTTGGTTACTGCGGAGAACTGACCACGGTCGATCAGTCCTTCGTGGTTCGCGAGCTCAAGGGCGCGCCGAACAAGAAGAAGTTCCCCGACGTAGAGGCGAAGCGTGCGACCACGAAGCGAGAATGGGAAAATCTCCAGCGCGCCATCGACACGAAAACGCTGACAGCTGCCCCGCAAACGGTCTGTGGGGCCATCGTTGACCTGCCATGTTCGTGGGTGGAGGTGGAATTCCGCGACGGAACGAAAATAGGAATCTTCTATGATTCCATGAATCCGACCGCTCCAGTCGCGGCTCTGCTCCGGAAGGTTCCATCGGTTGCGATAAAAATTCCGGTGCCGTGAAGCGATTGCTCTATTCGCGATGGATCACGTCTAAGGGATTCTTTCCATCCACTATGTTCAACTCGTCGCGCCGCTTTCATTCGCACGTGAGGCTCGCATCGAGGCCGCAAAATTTGCTGGCAATTCACGCCGCTGATAGACTTACCCTTCCGCGCCAACGGCGACTTGCGAAGGAGTTCTTGCGAGATCGTGCGGTCCCAGAAATGCAATCATGATTCAGCGAATTTCCCTCCACAGCCTGGTCAAGGATCGAAGAGATTTTGATCTGCTGGTCCGTTTGTTCGAGAAATTGGGACTTCGCAGGGAAGCCGGTGCCGAGGGCCGTGACGGCTGCTTTCAGGAGTTTCTGCCTTCCTTCACGAACTTTGAGTTGATCCATTACAAGCAACACGAAGGCGAAAGATTCGATGTTGGTCTTACGATTTCAGATCCCGATTCCGCATATGAAATAGCGAAGGGAATGGGTTTACAGGTACTGGAAATCAAAGGTCGGCGGGCTCCCAGCGATGGGCTTCGATGCTTCCGCGTGCAGCTTCCCGGCGGCACTGAGGTGCGGCTGGTTGGGTTCCGGGATGCGTTATTGAACGGACTAACCGGGATCGCAGGCGGCCTGTCGGGGGAGGGCAAGCGTTTCGGAATTGTGGTCAGCCGATTCAATTCCTTTATCACGGAGCGGCTTTTGTCTGGAGCAGTCGACGGATTGCTGCGCTGTGGCGTCGAGCCATTTCATGGGTGGACGATCGTCCGCGTTCCTGGCGCCTTCGAAATTCCCTCGGCTGCCCGTTCTTTGGCCGAAACAAAGATTTACAATGCCGTCCTCTGTATCGGTTGCTTGCTACGTGGCGATACGGCACACTACGATGTCATCGTCAACGAAGTAACTCGCGGGATCGGGCAGTCTGCGCAGGAGACCGGCATTCCGCATGCTTTCGGCGTGCTGACTTGCGATACTTTGGAGCAAGCCATCGATCGCGCCGGATTAAAGATGGGCAACAAGGGGTTCGAAGCGGCACTGGCAGCGGTGGAAATGGCGAACCTGAAAGTGACTATCGGCGCGGGCAAAGGTCGCGCCAAGTCGAGCGGCAACAGAGTTTCAGGCAAGGCAGCCGCGAAAAAACGCCTGACCCGGAAAAACTCAACACGTACGCGCCCCGGCAAATAGCAGATTCCTCACGATAGACCTGTTCGGAATGACAAATTGAAAATGTTACGCCTGTCCTGGAATATTCCGGTTAGGAAACTCTGATCAAGGGAACCTGAACAATTTTCCGCCGAGGAGACACGCAATCACGGTCTCAAGTCTGGGCTCTCCTGTAGACTAGAACTTATCCGCCACCGAACTCCAGCTATGGGAACCCGTCGCAAATCTCGCGAACTCGCGCTGCAGATGCTGTTTCAGGCCGATGTTGCCAAGCAGGCTCCGGACGAAGTCCGGCGCTCGTTCTGGTCCGAGCGTGGGCAGGTGGAGGAAGATGTGCGAGGCTTCGCCGACGATCTGTTCCGCGTGGCTTCGGATCGCGGCGCCGAGATCGACAAGACAATCGAGTCCCATGCCGAGCACTGGCGTATGGAGCGAATGGCGGCGGTTGACAGGAATATCCTGCGCGCCGGAGTCGCCGAATTCATCGGATTCCCCGCCACTCCGAAGCCGGTTGTGATCAACGAAGCGCTCGAGATTGCGCGAAAGTTCTCCAGCCCCGAATCCGTAAACTTCCTGAACGGCGTGCTGGATAGCGTCGCCCGCGAAATGGATAAAGGCCAGTAGAGTTGCGGCAGTGCTCTCTTCTCCGCCTCCCGATATCGCTCTCAAGGCTCTGTCATTCCGAAGCGCAGCGAGGAATCCCCGCACTCTCCATGCGTCCACACTCTTGCCAGTTTTCTCGCTTTGCTGCTCGGGATGACGCGAGCCCTTCTGAGGGCGCGCGTCGCGGTAAGAAAGCTGCCTAGACTCCGGTTCAGTCGAGGCCGCAGGGATTCCTCGCTCCGCTTCGGAATGACAGAGCTTTAAGGGGGCGGCATTGGGGCGAGTTCTCCGCGGTCTCGATAGCCGCGAACGCTCGACGCGCCGCTCTTACGGTTTGATCACCACAAAATCCGGGTGGCACGGTTGTGTCGCACTGAAAATACTGCACATGCCGACAGCCGGGCTGCTAATCGTGCTTAACGTAATCTGCAAGGTATCTACCAGGATGCTGGTATCCAGCACATGCAGCAGGCTGTCAGTGCCCCCGACGTAGAGGATCTGGCCGTCTGTCGTCAGCGCACCAGTAGTGGGGGGCTGCGTTCCCACGAGCGCGATGCTCGTAGGTGCATGAGTCAGAATGTCATACGCGAAAACACTGCTAAAGTTCTGCGGCACAACATAGGCTTTGGAGCCGTCCGACGCCACAAGAAACTGCGAAGCGTTGATGAATCCCTGATGCAGATCAAATGTGCTGACTGTGTTGGTGATGAAGGGGCCGGTCGGATTCGTTCCGGTTGAAAGGCAGCCTGAATTCCCCACCACCGGGAACTGGGGTGCCAGAGCCGCGATGTCGTTCAACCCGGTTGCGTTGGGACCGTTCCACACAAGAAAATGGGTTGTGCCGTCCACGTATGCTACGGGCAACGCGCGAATGAACTGCGGGGGAACTCCTGGCGTCGTGGTCAAAATCTGTGGAGCAAAAATGGGCGGTCCGCTGTTGGCAATCGTATTGTCGCAGGTATCCACCACGGTCGTCCGGGATGGCTGCCCTGCCATGTACACCCAAGTTCCCGTGGGATGGAACGCAATATCCGTAGCAGCAGTCGGCGTGGATAGCTTCCGCAGCGAGTTCACCGGGTCATAGACATAGACCGGCCCTGCGTTGGCAGGCGCACACGGTAGCGCGGTGCAGGTAGCGATGTAAACGACAGATCCATCGGGTGAGAACGTCGCGGATTTGGCGTGATCGGACGCGGCCAGAAGCAAGGGTGTGCCTGCATTCGACGGCTGATCGTACAAGAAGACAAGATTCGGCGAGGTGGAGGTATCGCTGATCACCGCCTTGCTCCCGCTGGGTGAAACGCCAATCACGTCCCCTGTGACGGAGAAGTTCGAGGTTACCGCGCCCGAACTCGCAGTCACAACTGCAATCCCGCTACAGACAACGGGTCCGTTCTTTGTTTGCGGCGCACAACTGCCAACGTAGATGTTCGTCCCCGAAGCGCTCATGATCATGGATGTCGGAGTATGCGGCAGGGTGATGGGGGTGCCAACCTTGTTGGTCCCGGTGTCGACCGGAATAATCGAACTGACGCAACCAAGTACGGGGCCGTTTACCTTGTCCCAGCAGCCAGAACTTGCTGAATAGACCGTGGTCTTGTTGATTGCGCCGGTTACGCCCACGCTGATCCCCACCGACGGAAAAATCGGATGAACGGCGGTCGGAGGTAGAGGGTTGGTAAAGCCCACGTTACAAGTCGGAGGCAGGCACGCAGCGGAAATGCCGGCGCCTCCCGGTTGCAACGGCGAGATCGAATCCGTTTCGCTGCCGTTGCCTGTCGTCGGTACTGCCGAAGATGCGCTCACAGAAACGACGGTCGGATTTGTGCTCGTCCAAGTGAGCGGAGGATTGAGCAGCGTAAGCCCCGCCACGTCTGTGACCGTCGCCGTAATGAGCTGGGCGCCGGTGCCTTTGGCGAGGGTCAGGGAGGTGCCACCGGTTGCCGTCTGCAGGGTCACGGATTTAACCGGGCAGATTGTGAAATTCACCGTGGTGCTGTTGGTGCCTCCCGCCGTGGCATAAAACTGGGTTTGCCCGGGCACTTTCGCCGTAGCCTGCACCTGGTTGAACAGCAGTCCGTTTGCGGTGGTGCTAAGCGTCACAATACCGGGGTTGAGCGCGTTCCAGCTTATTGGGCCCAGGGTCGCCGTAATATCCTGATTGTTATTGAACGCCTGCACCTGATACGTGGCGCTACCCGCGGCCGAATTGATCGAAGCGGCCGACAGCCCGTCTATCTGCAAGTTCGCTGGATCGTTCGGGTTACAAACAACAGGTCCGCTGACCGGACTTGCTACCATCCGTTCAACATGCCGATGAACGTAGACGGTAATAGGAGGACTCGTAGCTCCTACCGCGTTGGCGGTCAGGAGCACAGGGCCGGCAGGTCCCGGGGAACAGAACGTCGGAGTAGTCAACGAATCCCAAAGCCCACCGCACAACAACCCACCGGTTGTAACGGTCACGGCGCCCGGAACAGAGGCCTGCCAAGACACAGTCGCCGGCGACAACGTCGTACCGTTGCTATCATGTACCGCCACGGTCGCGGTCGCGCCTTCCTCAATCGAAATTACGGACGGCGTGATGCTGATCGTTTTGGGCGCGATGCCGCTACCCGCTTTGCCGCAACCGATGCTGGGGATAAGAATTCCTGCTACCGCGAAACCGACGAAAAGAGAACGAACCCTACCCATGAACCCTCCCCGCCCGCTGCGAATCGCGCGGACGAGCCTGACTGAACTTGATCCACGAATGGACAGAACCGTGTGCCGATAGACCAACAAAGCCGATAGACCAACAAAACGGATGGCCGCAAAACCTTCAGTCTAGAGGCTGAGCGCTGTTTCGGCAACTCTGCCCCCTAAATTCTTCTAAAACCCGCAAGAATGCGGAGCTTCCTACGTTTCACCACAGCCCACACTCCTGCTCAGATGACGCCAACCAGCTTTGGGGTTGACGCAGAAGAAAAGGAATTGATATATTTAAAAGGTTCCGCGAGTATTCGTGAGTCGACCTGTACAAGTGTGCTCACTTGTGAAGCGCTCGAATCAGGTTGTGCTTGGTAGATTTACATTCTGAGAAGCAGTTGTTTTCAGAGTGCCCTCGCTGAAATGCCCGTGCGATGACCTTCCGCCTACTGGCTGAGAAGCCTTGGAAGGATATGCAGGGCCTACAAACGAAACGGAGTGCCTCAAATCCAGGCGCCACCGTCGTTTGTATCAGTCTGACACGGATGTCGGAAATTTTGCCCAGGAGCTTTTGTGCCTGTTGGCAAGTATGGCGGATGTAAGTTCGCCAGGCCTTTTGTGGGATGTGCGCGATGGTTTTCGCTCCCGCAGGAGTTGGTTTGCGCGTTCGGTGTCGGCGATTGGAATTTTGTCCGGAATCTTAAGGAGCTGCATAGAGTGCCTACGTTTAATCAACTCGTGCGAAGTGGGCGGAAGGCGCCGCGGTATAAGACTGCGAGCCCGGCGCTGCAAAGTTGTCCGCAAAAGCGCGGTGTTTGTACCCGCGTGTACACGCAAACGCCGAAGAAGCCGAACTCGGCTCTGCGCAAGGTTGCTCGCGTGCGTTTGACCAACGGCATTGAAGTTACGACCTACATCCCCGGTGTCGGCCACAACCTGCAGGAGCACTCGATTGTGCTGATCCGCGGCGGCCGCGTGAAGGATCTACCGGGAGTTCGTTATCACGTTGTGCGCGGCACGCTGGATTCGACGGGTGTGACGGATCGCAAGCAGAGCCGTTCGAAATACGGCGCCAAGCGGCCCAAGAAGGCAGAAGGCAAGAAATAACTAAGATTGTGGGACAGCGGAGCTTGCTCCGTTGAGTGAAAAATTGACGGGGTTTTCACCCCTGAGGTTGAAGAAAAGCAATGCCAAGAAAAGGACACATCCCGAAGAGAACGGTCGACGCCGACGCCGTGTACAGCTCGGATCTCGTCACCAAGTTCGTGAACTGCATGATGTGGGGCGGCAAGAAAGCCACCGCGCAGAGTCTGTTTTACGACGCCATGACTAAGCTAGAGGCCAAAGGCGGCGACGAAGCCCTCAAGCTGTTCAAGAAGGCTGTCGAGAACTGCAAGCCGCTGCTCGAAGTTAAGTCCCGCCGCGTTGGCGGCGCGAACTACCAGGTGCCGATCGAAGTGAATCCGGACCGGCGCACTTCGCTGGCGATTCGCTGGATTATCAGCTATTCGCGGGCTCGTGGCGAAAAGGGAATGACCGACAAGCTTTGCGCGGAATTGCTGGACGCAGCCAATGGACGTGGCGGCGCCATGAAGAAGAAGGAAGACGTCCATCGCATGGCGGAAGCCAATAAGGCCTTCGCGCACTACCGGTGGTAAAGCATTTGTGATTTGGCAATTTGTGATTTTGTAATTTGCAAGCGACAAGCGATATACAAAATTACGACATTACAAAATTAGAAATTAAGTTCGAGAGCCCCAGAAAGACAGAGAATATCGTGGCGAGAACCGTACCCTTAGAGCGCTGCAGGAACATCGGCATCATGGCTCACATCGATGCCGGGAAGACGACGACGACGGAGCGCATCCTGTTCTATACGGGAAAGACGCACCGCATCGGCGAAGTCCATGAAGGCACGGCCACCATGGACTGGATGGAGCAGGAGCAGGAGCGCGGAATTACCATTACGTCTGCGGCAACCACCTGCACCTGGCGCGATATTCGCATCAATATTATTGATACGCCGGGACACGTTGACTTCACGGCGGAAGTTGAGCGCTCGCTGCGCGTGCTCGACGGCGCAGTCGCGGTTTTTGATGCTGTTCATGGTGTGCAGCCCCAATCGGAAAAAGTTTGGCGTCAAGCCGATAAGTACGGTGTACCCAGAATTTGCTTCATCAACAAGATCGACAAGATGGGTGCGGATTTCGAGCACGCTGTCGATACCATCCGCAAGCGTCTGAATGCCAAGCCCGTCGCGATTCAAATCCCCATTGGCCAGGAAGCCAAGTTTGTCGGCGTGGTGGATTTGGTCGAAATGAAGGCCATTGTCTGGAACGACGAGACTATGGGCGCGGAATACGTCACGGAAGAGATTCCGGCCGATCTTCGTAAAAAGGCCGAAGCGTTCCACGCGCAATTGGTGGAAGCCGTAGCCGAGACCGATGACGGCCTGCTGCACAAATTTCTGGAAGGCGAGACCATTTCCGCCGCTGAATTGCGCGCAGCCCTGCGTCGCGCCACGATTGATCTGAAGCTGTTCCCGGTCATCGTCGGAACCTCGTTCAAGAACAAGGGTGTTCAGCCTCTGCTAGACGCAGTTGTGGATTACCTGCCTTCGCCGCTGGATACGAAAGAAGTCAGGGGCGTGAATCCCGATACGGGCGAGGCGCTGGTGCGTCATCCCAATGATAACGAGCCCTTTTCGGCGCTGGCGTTCAAAATTATGGCCGACCCGTTTGTTGGTCAGTTGACGTTTATACGCGTCTACTCCGGACAGCTTAAATCCGGCGATGCCGTACTCAACGCCGGCAAGCGCAAGACTGAACGCATTGGCCGTCTGCTGAAGATGCACGCCAACAAGCGTGAAGACATTCAAGAAATCCTGGCGGGCGACATCTGCGCCTGCGTCGGCCTCAAGAACGTCCACACGGGCGATACCATCACCAATGAAGATCATCCGATCGCGCTGGAGTCGATTACCTTTGCGGTGCCGGTCATTTCGGTAGCGGTCGAGCCGAAGACGAAAGCCGATCAGGAAAAAATGGGCATGGCGCTTGGACGGTTGGCGCAGGAAGATCCCACTTTTAAAGTCCACACCGATCCTGACAGTGGACAGACCATCATCAGCGGCATGGGCGAGTTGCATCTCGAAATCATCGTCGACCGCATGATGCGTGAGTACAAGGTCGAAGCCAACGTCGGCAAGCCGCAGGTCGCATATCGCGAAACCATTCGCAAGAAGGTGGATGCCGAAGGCAAATACATCCGGCAGACCGGTGGTAAAGGTCAATACGGTCACGTCAAGATTCACCTCGAACCGCAAGAGGCTGGCAAAGGCTACGAGTTTGTCAACGACGTGATTGGCGGATCGATTCCCAAAGAATTCATCAAGCCGATCGATCAGGGCATTAAGGAAGCTCTCGAAGGCGGCATTCTCGCGGGCTATCCCATGGTCGATGTGAAGGCGACGGTCTACGACGGCAGCTATCACGACGTCGACTCGAACGAAATGGCGTTCAAAATCGCCGGTTCGATGGCTTTCAAGGAAGCGGCCCGCAAGGCTTCACCGGTTTTGCTGGAGCCTGTGATGGCGGTCGAAGTTGTAACTCCCGAAGACTACGCGGGCGCAATTATGGGCGACCTGAGTTCGCGTCGCGGACGCATTGAAGGCATGGAGCATCGGGCGGGTTCGCAAGTAATCTCGGCCATCGTTCCGCTGGCGGAAATGTTTGGTTACGCTACCCAGATGCGGTCGAGCACGCAGGGTCGTGCGGAATATTCAATGCATTTTGCTCGCTACGAAGAGGCGCCGCGGTCGGTTTCGGAAGAAATTATTGCCAAGGTACAGGGCGCAGCGAAGTAAGAATTCAGGTTTGGTTTTAAGGGCTTTGGCCCTCAGTAAATTAAATCCGGCAATGCCGGGCGGAGCAAGGGAATGGCGAAAGAGAAATTTGATCGCAATAAGCCGCACGTGAACGTGGGGACGATCGGGCACATCGATCACGGGAAGACGACGTTGACGGCGGCCATCACGAAGGTGTTGTCGAAGCACAACCCGAAGAACACGTTTCGCTCGTTCGACTCGATCGACAACGCTCCCGAAGAAAAAGCTCGCGGCATAACCATTGCCACGGCGCACGTGGAGTATGAGACGGCGAACCGTCACTATGCGCACGTCGATTGCCCGGGCCACGCCGACTACATCAAGAACATGATCACCGGCGCGGCGCAGATGGACGGCGGAATTCTCGTTGTAGCTGCAACCGACGGTCCAATGCCGCAAACGCGTGAGCACGTATTGCTGGCTCGCCAGGTTGGAGTGCCGTATCTGGTTGTTGCGCTGAACAAGTGCGATGCCGTAGATGACCCGGAATTGCTGGAACTGGTGGAACTCGAAGTGCGTGAGCTGCTGTCGAGCTATAAGTTCCCGGGCGACAAGCTGCCGGTAGTTCGTCTGTCGGCGCTGGGCGCATTGAATGGCGAAGAGAAGTGGGAAAAGCAGATTGATGCGTTGATGGCGGCGGTGGATGAGTATGTGCCGCAGCCGGCGCGCGATCTGGACAAGCCGTTTCTGATGCCGATTGAAGATATTTTCTCGATTTCCGGACGTGGAACTGTGGTCACGGGCCGTATCGAGCGTGGCAAGACGAAGGTCGGTGACGAAGTTGAGATTGTCGGTTTCCGCGACACACGCAAGACGGTGGTGACGGGAATCGAAATGTTCAAGAAGTCGCTGGATGAAGGTCTGGCGGGCGACAACGCTGGTCTCTTGCTGCGCGGCATTGGCAAGGACGACGTGGAGCGCGGGATGGTCATCGCGAAGCCGGGCTCGATCACGCCGCACACGAAGTTCAAGGCGGAAGTGTACATCCTGACGAAGGAAGAAGGCGGAAGACATACGCCGTTCTTCAAGGGATATCGTCCGCAGTTTTACTTCCGTACGACGGATGTGACGGGAGTGGCGGAGTTGCCTGCAGGCACGGAGATGGTGATGCCTGGGGACAACGTAGCTTTGGAGATTGAGCTGATCACGCCGGTGGCGATGGACAAGGGATTGCGGTTTGCGATCCGCGAAGGCGGCCACACGGTGGGTGCTGGAACCATCAGCGAAGTGATCAAGTAACATTTGCGATTTGGTGATTTGTGATTTTGTAATTTGAAAGCAAATTGCCAAATTAGACGTTACAAAATTGCACATGAATCGCGGCTTGCAACTTGCCGCTAGTTCTTTCCTCCGGTTGAGACTGGAGGGCGAAAGAGTGAAAACGTGATTGGAAAAGAAAGAATTCGAATTCGGTTGAAGGCTTACGACTATCGCATCCTCGATCAATCGACGGGTGAGATTGTCGAAACCGCCAAACGCACCGGGGCGCAAATTGCGGGACCGATTCCGCTGCCCACGGTGAAGAACAAGTATTGCGTGCTGCGTTCCCCGCACGTCGACAAGAAGTCGCGCGAAGCATTCGAAATCCGCACGCACAAGCGCCTGCTCGACATTCTCGAGCCGACGCAGCAGACTGTGGACGCGCTGATGAAGCTCGACCTGCCGGCGGGTGTGGACGTAGAAATTAAAGCCTTCGGCAAAGAGCACAAGTAAGCCGGCAAGCGGAGACATTGAGTCATGGCAACAACAGTCGCTGGAATTTTAGGAAAAAAAGTCGGAATGACGCAGCTGTTCGATGACAAGGGCGACGTTCGCCCAGTCACCGTGCTGAAGGCTGGCCCGTGCGTCGTGACGCAGCGCAAGACCGCCAAGAAAGATGGCTACGACGCCGTCCAAATCGGGCTGGTCGAGTTCATCAAGGAATCGAAGCTGAGCAAGGCAGAACTCGGACACCTCAAGAAGAACGACGTTGCTCCGGTTCGCATGTTGCGCGAAGTTCCGATCGTGTTCGAAGGCAAGGACGAGGACGGCGATGCGCATGTGAAGGCCGGCGATCCGGTCCTGGTTGAGATTTTCGAAGGCGAGAAGTTCGTCGACGTCATTGGCACCAGCAAAGGCCGCGGTTTTGCGGGCGTTGTGAAGCGTCACAAGTTCGCTGGTGGTCCGAAATCGCATGGTTCGATGTTCCAAATCACCGGTTCGATTGGTTCGTCGGCGTTCCCCTCGCGCGTGTTCAAGGGCATGAGAATGTCCGGCCACATGGGTGTGGATCGCAAGACGATTCGCAACCTACGGATTCTCGGCGTGGATAAAGAAGAGAACCTGCTAGTGATTGAAGGCGCGGTTCCAGGCGCGAAAGACGGTTATGTGTTGATTCTGAAGTCGAAACGTCCACCCAGGGAGCGGCGCGGGTTTGCGGGCACCACGACGGTCGATCCGTTGAAGGCGGCCAAGCGCGCAGCCAAGAAGGGCTAGTCGTTTCACAGGTTAGGCGGGCCGTTCGCGGCTGAACAGGAAATATATGGCAACTATCGACGTAGTGAATTTGAGCGGCAAGAAGGTCGGCAGCATGACGCTGGCCGACGAAGTCTTCGGAGCTGTGAACGAAGACCTGCTCTGGGAAGCGGTGCGGCATTTCCGCGCCGCGGCGCGAGCGGGAACGCACGCCACCAAGAACAAGAAGCTGGTCTCCGGCGCGGGTAAGAAGCTATGGAAGCAGAAGGGTACCGGACGCGCGCGCGTAGGCTCGATCCGTTCGCCTCTGTGGCGCCACGGCGGCACGGTTCATGGACCGCAACCGCGCTCTTACGATTACGATTTTCCGCGCAAAAAACTACTCGGCGCGTTGCGTTCAGCCTTGGCCGCGAAGTTTGCGGATGGCAAGCTGGTTGTCGTGGCGGCGTTTGATATGAAAGACGCCAAGACCAAGGAATTCCGCAAGACGCTCGACGGCCTCAAGACCGAAAACGCGAAGGTCCGCTCCACGGCGCTCCTGGTCGAAGGCGGAGCGAATGGCAATCTGGAACTGAGTTCGCGCAACTTGAAAGGCGTGGAGTTGATTCAGGGTAGTCAGGTTCATCCCTGGCATCTGCTGCGTTACGACCTCGCGGTCTTTGCGCAGCCGGCGCTGGAAAAGCTGCAGGCGACACTGGTAAATTCGGCGCCCAAGCGCGCGGCGGAGGTGGCGTAATGAAATCGGCATATCAAATTTTGCGCCGTCCCGTGATTACGGAAAAAGGTCTGGCAGTCAAGGAAACGCAAGCGACGCTTGTGTTTGAAGTAGCTCCGGAAGCGACGAAGACCGAAATCAAGCAAGCCGTGCAGACGATTTTTAAGGTGAAGGTGCACTCCGTACGCACCGCAAATTACCTCGGCAAAGAACGTCGCCGAGGACGCTTTACCGGCTACCGTCCGGATTGGAAAAAGGCGTATGTGCGGCTGAAGTCCGGAGAGAAAATGCCGGAGTACGCTGAGAATCTGTAAGAAAAGGCTATCGGCCGTCAGCTATAGGCTGTCGGCTCAGAGCCAAGGGTCAAGACATACAAGGAATTAAGCTGATAGCCGAAAGCTGACAGCCGAGAGCAAGGTTGCATATGGCGATTAAGACTTATAAACCGAGAACCGAAACGCTGCGCTTCAAGACGACCATCGTCAATGACGATTTGACGACGAACCGTCCGCATAAGCCGCTGCTCGAAGTGAAACAGCGCACCGGCGGGCGCCGTAATTCCGGCCAGACGACCAGCCGTTTTCGTGGCGGCGGACACAAGCGCAAGCTGCGCATTATCGACTTCAAGCGCGACAAGAAGGGTATCCCGGCGAAGGTGGTCACGATCGAGTACGATCCCAACCGGTCTTCGCGCATTGCGTTGCTGTCGTATGCGGATGGGGAAAAGCGCTACATTTTGCAGCCCGATGGGTTGAAGGTCGGACAGCATGTCGTGAGTGGTCCGGAGGCCGACATTCTTGTTGGCAACGCGTTGCCACTGCGCAATATTCCGCCTGGCACGACAGTTCATAACGTCGAGCTGCGTCCCGGGAAAGGCGCCCAGATGGTGCGTTCCGCGGGCGGTTCCGCGCAGTTGGTTGCCAAAGAAGGCGACTACGCGCTGATCAAGCTGCCTTCGGGCGAAACCCGCAAGGTTCTCGTCGATTGCATGGCGACGATCGGGCAGGTGGGTAATTCCGATCACGAAAACATTTCCATCGGTAAAGCGGGACGTACGCGTTGGTTGGGCAAGCGTCCGCACAACCGTGGTGTTTCGATGAACCCGGTGGATCACCCGCATGGCGGTGGTGAAGGTAAAACCAGCGGCGGACGTCACCCGGTTACCCCGTGGGGCCAACCGACGCGTGGTTACAAGACGCGTAACAACAAGCGCACCGATGCATTTATCGTCGGTCGTAGAAAATCGAAGTAAGGAAACAGGAAACGATTTATGGCACGTTCAACCAAAAAAGGCGCATTCGTCGACGGCCACTTGATGGTCAAGATCGAGGGCATGAACGCCCGCAACGACAAGAAGGTTCTTCGCACCTGGTCGCGGCGGTCGACAATCATTCCTGAGATGGTGGGTCACACGATTGCCGTGCACAATGGCCGCAAGTTCATTCCGGTGTATGTCACGGAAAACATGGTGGGCCACAAACTGGGTGAGTTCAGTTTGACGCGATCGTTCAAAGGCCACTCGATGAAGTCGGCCTCGGAAGCAGCGGCCAAGCCAGCAGGAGCGCCGAGGGCGTAACAGTTTGTAAGCAGGGATCTGAAGAGAGAGACTTATGGAATTTACAGCAACAGCCCGGTTCCAGCGCGTATCGCCGCAGAAGGCGCGGCTCGTCCTGGATCTGATCAAAGGGCAGCGAGTGTCGGACGCTCTGACCACGCTGGCGTTTACCAAGAAGCGTGTGGCAGCTCCGATTGAGAAGCTTCTGCGCTCGGCGGTCGACAATGCCAACTACTTGAGCCAGGAAAAGGGTTTGGATGTCGATGTGGACGATTTGATTGTGAAGAGCGCGGTGGCGGGCGATGGTCCGCGGCTCAAGCGTATTCGTCCTGCGCCGATGGGACGCGCGTTTCGCTATGTGCGCAGAATGTCGCACATCGAGATCCTTATTGCAGAACGCGGATCGCAGGGCGAAGCGCCTCGCAAGGCGGGCACCAAGACAACCGCGAAGGCTGCGGCAAAGACGAAAGCTTCTTCTGGGACATCGAAGGCTGCCGGTAAAAAGCCTTCCACCAAAAATTGGAACAAGCCGGCTTCGGCCCGCTAAGGATACTTAGGAGACACGATGGGACAAAAAGTTCACCCATACGGATTTCGACTCGGCTACACCAAACCGTGGAAGTCGCGCTGGTTCGTTGAGCGCGACTACGACAAACTCCTCCACGAAGACGTGAAGCTCAAGGCTGAGTTGAAGGACAAGCTCAAGTCGGCGGGCATCAGTTCGGTCGAGATCGAGCGTCCCGGCAACAAGCTGCGCATCATTGTGCGCACAGCGCGTCCCGGCATCATCATTGGACGCAAGGGCGCCGAAATCGACAAGCTCAAGCTGGACTTGCAAAAGCGCACCAATCGCGACGTGCATGTGGATATTCAGGAAGTTCACAAGCCTGAACTCGACGCGCAGCTGGTGTCGGAATCGATTGCATTGCAGCTGGAAAAACGTGTCGGCTTCCGCCGCGCTATGCGCAAATCGGTGGATTCAGCTCAGCGATTTGGCTGCAAGGGAATTAAGGTTCGAGTGGGAGGCCGCTTGAACGGCAATGAAATCGCCCGTTCCGAGTGGTATCTCCAAGGTCGTCTGCCGCTGCACACGTTGCGCGCGGATATCGATTACGGATTTACCGAGGCGCACACAACGTACGGCATCATTGGCGTGAAGGTATGGATCTATCGCGGCGAGATTCTTCCGCAGAAGAAGCGTGTGCCACAAGCCGCTGCGCCCACCGGGGCGTTCTAAATTTTGCATGATTCGAGCTTGAAAGGCCAGTAGTTAAGGAATTTCGTTATGTTGATGCCCAAGAAAGTGAAGTATCGCAAGCAGCAGCGCGGTCGCATGTGCGGGAAGGCCTGGACCGGCAGCCAGCTGGCTTTTGGCGACTTCGGAATTAAGACGCTGGAGCCCGGCTACATTACGGACCGGCAGATTGAGGCCAGCCGTATTGCCATCACGCGTTTCGTCAAGCGTGGCGGCAAGGTTTGGATCCGCATTTTTCCGGACAAGCCGGTGACCAAGAAGCCAGCTGAAACTCGTATGGGAAAAGGCAAGGGCGCTCCCGATCATTGGGTTGCGGTTGTTCGCCCGGGCCGCATCCTGTTTGAGATGGAAGGCGTGAGTCGCGCCGATGCCATGGAAGCCATGCGTCTGGCGTCGCATAAGTTGTCGCTGCGCACAAAGTTTGTGGCGCGCGAAGGGCACCTCTAAATTTAGAGTTCAGCTCTCGGAGTATTACGATTTTTGAGAGAACAAAATGGAAACTGACAAGATTCGCAATTTGACCGCGCCGGAGTTAGTGCAGCAGCAAAAAGAGCTGATGGACCAGCTCTTCCGGTTGAAGTTTCAGATGAAAATGGGGCAGACCGAGAGTCTGACCAAGGTTCGCGGGCTGCGCAAGGATATCGCGCGTGTGAAGACGATTGCCCGTCAGCGTGAGCTGGAAGCCGCGCGGAAGCAGGAGAAACGATAATGGCCGACGCAAAAGCTGTGGCCGCAACGCCCAGCAAGACTCGCAAGAGCAAGCGCAAGGTGCTGGTGGGCGAAGTGGTTTCGACCAAGATGCAGAAGACCATTGTCATTGAAGTGACACGGAAGTTTTCGCATCCGCTCTATACCCGCGTTATGTCGCGCGACAAGCGGTTCTATGCGCACGATGAGAAGAAGGAAGCGCACGTGGGCGATGTAGTGCGGATTGAAGAGACTCGTCCGCTCTCGAAACTGAAACGCTGGCGTCTGCTTGAAATCGTCCGTCGCTCGGCGCTGGCTCCAGAAGTAGCAGCGCTCGATCTGGACGTCAAAGTTTAAGGTTAACGATTCGAAGTTGTAACCGGAACAGGCTGTAACCGAAACAAGATCAGGAGAACGAAGCGATGTCCGTAATGATGCGCAGCATGCTCGAGGTAGCCGACAACTCCGGCGCCCGCAAGTTGCAGATGATTCTGCCGCTGGGCGGCGACGTGGGTTCGCACGCCAGCCTCGGCGACGTGATTACGGCCAGCGTGAAAGAAGCCGCTCCCGATGGCACGGCCAAGAAAGGCACGGTCGTAAAGGCGGTCATCGTGCGTACCAAGAAGGAACGCCGGCGCCGCGACGGCACCTACATCCGCTTTGATACCAACGCGGCGGTACTGATCAACGATGCTGGCGAGCCGGTGGGAACCCGCGTGTTTGGTCCCGTGGCCCGCGAACTGCGCGACAAGAAGTTTTTGAAGATTGTGTCCCTGGCGCCGGAAGTTCTGTAAGAATGTGCTGGGAAGTTTGATCCAAGATTGGAAAGAGCAATGGCAATAGCGAAGACAGAAACAGCGCACAAGAAAATTGAGATTCGCCGTAACGATCAGGTGCAAGTGATCGCCGGCCGGGACAAGGGCAAGAAGGGCCGCGTGTTACGTGTGTTCCCCGACGCGAATAAGCTTCTCGTCGAACACGTCATGATGGTCAAGAAGCACGTGAAGCCGAACCCGCCGCGCGTCAAGGGCGGTATCGCCGAGCAGGAAAGCCGGATTGCGCTCTCGAACGTGATGATCGTTTGCACTTCGTGCAACCGTCCCGTGCGAATCGGCCACGAGAAGAAAGGCGATCAGCACGTGCGCGTCTGCCGTCGATGCGGGAACACGCTGGAAGGCAAAAAGACTTCGTAGATCGAAATGCCGCGATGTTCTGAAGTGCGGAATTTCGAATTACAAACCTGGAATTGAGATATGGCAAAGAAAACTGAAGGTAAAGATAAAGCGGCGCAGGAAGTCGACCCGAAAGCTAAAGGCACTCGTCCGCGTCACGCTTCGAAAGAGACGCCGCGGTTGAAGGCGCGTTTCGTCAAGGAAATCGCCCCCGCCCTGATGAAGGAATTGAGCCTGAACAACGCGATGGCTGTACCGCGCCTGGAAAAGGTCGTCATCAATATGGGCATGGGCGAGGCCACGCAGAACGCGAAGATTCTCGACCCGGCCACGGCCGAACTGGCGCAGATTTCCGGTCAAAAGCCGGTTGTTACCAAAGCGAAGAAGTCCATCGCCGCTTTTAAGGTGCGCGAAGGTATGCCAATCGGCGTGATGGTCACGCTGCGTGGCGATCGCATGTATGAATTTCTTGACCGCTTCATCAACATCGTGTTGCCCCGTGTGCGCGATTTCAAGGGCGTTTCCACCAAGTCGTTCGATGGCCGTGGAAACTACACGCTGGGATTGCAGGATCAGCTGATCTTCCCGGAGATCGATTACGCCAAGGCGGACAAGCTCAAGGGAATGAACGTCACGGTGGTGACGACAGCGAAGAGCGACGATCATGCGCGCGCGTTGTTGCGGGGGCTGGGCGTACCGTTCCGGGCGGCATAACTTTTTAAAGTTCTTTAGAACACAAGGATTTCGAACAAAATGGCGACTACCGCAAAACGCGTTAAAGATGCAAGAAAGCCGAAGTTTTCCAGCCGGCAGCACAACCGCTGCAACCTGTGCGGGCGCCCTCGGGCGTTTCTGCGCAAGTTCGGCATTTGCCGCTTGTGTTTCCGCAAGCTGGCGCTGCAGGGCGAAATCCCAGGCGTCATGAAGTCGTCCTGGTAGTTGGGTGAAGGTGGCAAGGTGCGCTGTGTGGTTCGCGGCGCGGGTGGCAAACGGAGCCGTTGCGGGTTCCGCGGCGTGAACGAAGAGCAGGACCGCCGCGGCAAACGGACGGCAGTACGAGGAGAAGCAAAACAATGAGGTTGACCGATCCGGTAGCGGACATGTTGACGCGGTTGCGCAATGCGCTCCACGCGCGGCACCAAAAAGTCGATGTTCCCACCTCGAAGTTGAAGGTGGAGATCGCCCGTATTCTGAAAGAAGAAGGCTACATCGCCAACTTCAAGCCTACGGAAGAGGAAGGCCACAAGGTCATCCGTATCTACTTGAAGTACGGTGCGAATAGCGAGGGCGCCATCTCCAATGTGATGCGCGTTTCGCGTCCTGGCTGCCGCGTATATGTGCGCCGCACGGAAATTCCTCGCGTGCTGGGTGGCCTCGGCATCAACATTTTGACCACGCCCAAGGGTGTGATGACCGGTCGTCAGGCCCGCAAAGAAGGCCTGGGCGGCGAGTTGCTCTGCGAAGTTTGGTAACAGTTTAGGACGTCCAGAACTTAGACGCCAAGAACAGAGAGTTCCCGAGAAACACTATGTCGCGAATTGGAAAGAAACCGATCCCTCTCCCGAAGGATGTCAAAATCGTGGTGCAGGGCAATGTTGTCGCTGTGCAGGGCCCCAAGGGCAAGGTGGAGACGCCGCTCCCCAAGGGCATCCGTCTGGAGCAAAAAGATGGCGTGCTGACGGCCATCCGCGAGAACGATTCTCAGGCCGCCGTGCATGGTTTAGCGCGCGCTCTGGTCAACAATGCCGTGGAAGGCGTCACCAAGGGCTGGCAGCGTGAACTGGAAATCGTGGGCGTTGGTTATCGCGCCGAGCTTAAGGGTAAGGGAACCGTGGTGTTCAGCCTCGGATTCTCGCATCCGATTGAATATCCGCTGCCGACGGGTGTTGACGCTGCGGTGGACCCCAAGCAGACCAGGATTACGTTGAATGGCATCGACCGCCAGAAAGTCGGTCAAGTTGCCGCGGAAATGCGTTCGCTGCGTCCGCCGGATCCTTACAAAAACAAGGGCGTGCGTTACGCGGGTGAGCGTTTGAAGAAGAAGGTTGGTAAGACGGGCGCCAAGTAGGACCGGAGCCAAGTAAGTCGGGCGCGAAGTAAGGGCGCAGGATAAAAGACATGTTGAATAAATTATCGAGCAACACAAATCGCGTACGAATTCACACCCGCATTCGCAAGAAGGTGCAGGGATCGACTGCGCGCCCACGGCTCAGCGTCTATCGCTCGCTGAACCATATTTACGTGCAGGTGATTGACGACCTCAAAGGCACAACCCTCGTCGCCGCCAGTTCTGCCGAAGGCAAGAAGGGCGAGCGGAAGACGGGTGGGAACCTGGCCGCCGCCAAGTCCTTGGGCAAGTTGGTCGCAGAGCGGGCGCAGGCTAAGGGCATCAAGCAGGTTGTGTTCGACCGTGGCGGCTACATCTACCACGGCCGGGTGAAGGCGCTGGCGGATGCCGCGCGCGAAGCCGGACTACAGTTCTAAGTTATAAGAAAAGTTTCAGCATCAGAAAAGAGAGCAGCAGGATGCCGACAGTTATCAAAAAGCTTGATCCAAACAAATATCAGCTGAAGGACCAGGTGGTGACCATCAACCGTGTCACCAAGGTCGTTAAAGGCGGCAAAAACATGTCGTTTGCGGCGCTCGTTATTGTGGGTGATCCGTCGGCGGGCGTGGTCGGATTTGGTTCGGGCAAGGCCCGCGAAGTGCCGCAGGCGATCCGCAAAGGCATAGAAGCGGCGAAGAAGAACCTGATCCGGGTGAATTTGACGCAGACCAGCATCCCGCACATTTCGCTGGGACGCTATGGCGCCGGACGCGTGCTGCTGAAGCCGGCTCCGGAAGGTACCGGAGTTATCGCTGGCGGCGCCGTGCGGGCTGTCATGACGTCGGTTGGAATTCAGAACGTGTTGACCAAGTCGATTGGCAGCACCAATCCGCACAACGTGATTAAAGCCACGTTCGAAGCTTTGATCGCCCTGCGCAAGAGGGAAGACGTCGCCGCGATGCGCGGCAAGACGGTACAGGAGCTGTAATCATGACGTCATCAAAAGCGCCTGCAACGAAAAAAGCCGCAGGAATGCTTCATTTGAAGTGGGTGGTTTCTGCCAGTCAGGCCCCCAAGCATCACAAGCTCGTAATTCGAGGGCTGGGATTTACCCGCCTGAATCAGGTGATTGAGCGCCAGGACACTCCGGATATTCGTGGCATGGTGGCCAAGGTTCCGCATTTGGTCGTAGTCGTGAAGGCGGCCAGCTAGCTGGCGGCTGAAAAGAAGAAACTGGAAATTGGACTTTTATGAATCTTTCAACAGTACGAGCGCCAAAGAAGTCTTCGGAAAATCGTAAGCGCGTCGGTCGCGGTATGGGTTCTGGCATGGGTAAGACGTCGGCCCGCGGCCACAAGGGCCAACGCTCGCGCAGCGGTTCGCGCATGATGCGCGGTTTTGAAGGCGGTCAGATGCCCTTGCATCGCCGTCTGCCGAAACGCGGTTTCACCAACATTTTCCGCGTTGAGTATGTGGTCATCAATCTTGATCGCCTGCTCGAACTCGGCGTCAGCGAAATCACTCCGGAAGTTCTGAAGAAGGCGCACATCACCAAGCGCGCTTCGGACCGGATCAAGGTACTTGGCGAAGGCGAACTCAAAACCGCTCTCACCGTGAAGGCCCACAAGTTTTCCAAGACGGCCCAGGAAAAGATCACCAAGGCCGGGGGTAAGTTCGAGGTTCTGGCGTAATGAATCTGTTCGATAAGCTCGCCAATATCTTTCGCGTACCGGACCTGCGCAAGCGCGTGCTTTTCACGCTCGGGCTACTGGCGGTGTACCGGCTGGGATCGCATATTCCTACGCCCGGGATCAACGCGGCCCGGCTGGCGGAATTTTTCGAACAGAATCGTGGCTCCTTTTTGGGCTTCGTGGACATGTTCAGCGGCGGCAACCTCCGCCGTCTGACGATTTTTGCGTTGGGCATCATGCCCTACATCACGTCCTCCATCATCTTGCAACTGCTGACGGTGGTTTATGAACCGCTGGCCAAGCTGCAAAAAGAGGGAGAACTTGGACGGCGCAAGATCACGCAGTGGACTCGCTACCTCACGGTTATCCTCGCCGCCATCCAGTCCGTCAGCATTGCGGCCACTTTGCAAAAGCAAGGCGATTTCGTGATCACTCCCGGCTTCGGTTTCATTTTGATGACGATGCTGACCCTGACCACGGGCAGTGCGTTCATCATGTGGCTGGGCGAGCAGATTACGGAACGTGGTATCGGTAACGGCATGTCGCTGCTCATCTTCGCTGGCATTGTAAGCGGCCTTCCGCGTGGCATTGCGGACCTTTTTGAAAAGGTCAAGACGGATGCCTGGGGGGCGTTCACGGCTCCCGCCATTATTCTGCTGCTGGCTGTCATGGTGGCGGTGGTGGCCTTCATCGTTTTTGTCGAACGCAGCGAACGGCGCATTCCGGTGCAGTACGCCAAGCGTATTGTAGGGCGGCGCATGATGGGCGGCCAGTCTACTCACCTTCCGCTGAAGGTGAATGCTGGCGGTGTTATGCCCGTGATCTTCGCCTCCTCGATCCTTACGCTGCCACAAATGATTGGCGCGGCTTTCAAAGACAACCGCATCGTCGGGCCTATGCTCGACGCGTTGAAATTTGGCGAACCGATGTACACGCTGCTGTATGCGCTGGGCATCATTTTCTTTGCCTATTTCTATATTTCGATTGTGTTCAATCCGAACGATGTTGCCGACAATATGCGGAAGTACGGTGGCTTCATTCCCGGCATTCGTCCTGGCAAGCGTACTGGCGACTTCATCAACGCCGTGCTGACTCGGATCACGCTGGTCGGTGCGCTCTACCTGATCATCATCTCGTTTATTCCAGAATGGATGATCACCGGTATCCACCTCAACCACTTGCCCGTTTGGCTAGGACGCAACTTGTTTGAGAGATTGCCGACCTGGGTTACGAATGGTTTAGGAGTCAATTTCTACTTTGGCGGTACGTCGCTGCTGATCGTGATCGGCGTGGCCATGGATACGGTGCAGCAGATTGAAGCGCAACTCATCATGCGACATTACGACGGGTTCACCCCGCGTAGCGGGCGGATTCGTGGGCGACAGAGTTGGCAACGCTAGGCGACGGAAGTGCCGGTACGAACGCCGGCCCGGCAGGGAAGATTGGACCGCTCATTCTTTTAGGGCCCCCCGGAGCAGGCAAAGGAACTCAGGGCAAGCGTATCTCGGAGCGTTATAAGATTCCGCAGATTTCGACCGGGGATCTGCTCCGCGACAACGTCGCCAGGGGAACCGAACTGGGTCAACGCGCGAAAGAGATTATGGCGCGCGGTGAGCTGGTTCCGGACAATTTGGTTTGCGACATGGTGGCAACCCGGCTGCGTCAGCCCGATTGCCAGCGAGGCTACATTCTTGACGGCTTCCCGCGCACCCCGGCCCAGGCCGGATGGTTGGAAGCGTTTTTGGAAAGCGAGTTCTTTGACAAGCCGCGGGACGAACGGGATGGCCCGATTGTGATCCGCATGAATGTTGACTATAATCTACTCAAGATGCGGTTGACTGGCCGGCGTTCCTGCCCTGTCTGCAATACCATCTACAACGTTCATTTCCAGCCTCCGCGGGTCAATGAAACTTGTGACAAGGATGGCACCAAGCTCATCCAGCGCAATGACGATCGCGCGGAAGTGATCACGGAGCGTCTTCGGGCGTACGAAGCCCAGACCCGTCCGGTGGCGAGTTTTTACGCCGCCAAAGAGCAGTTGGTCACGATCGATGCAGATCGTCCGATGGACGAAGTGACGGCCATGATGGTTTGGGCGATTGAAGGCGAATAGCGATTTATGGCGATTGTTTGCAAATCGACGGCGGAAATCGAGAAGATGCGGCGCAGCGGCCGGTTGGTTCGCGAAATTCTCGACGCGCTGAAGGCTGCCGTAAAGCCCGGCCTCAGTACGATGGATTTGGAACGCATTGCCGGGAAAATGATTCAGGATGCTGGCGCGAAACCAGCGTTCAAGGGATATCACGATTATCCCTGCGTCCTGTGCACATCGATCAATCAGGAGATCGTGCATGGCATTCCTTCCGAAAAGCGCAAGCTGAAGGAAGGCGACATTGTTTCGATTGATTGCGGAGTGATCCTGGACGGGTACTACGGGGATGCCGCGATTACGGTCGCAGTGGGCGCGGGAATCTCGCCCGACTTGGTGAAGCTGCTGGAAGTGACCGAAGCTTCCTTGTACCGCGGGATTGAGCAAGCGCGGGTGGGAAACAATGTCGGCGACGTGGGCGCAGCAGTGCAGGAATACGTGGAAGCGAATGGCTTCAGCGTGGTCCGCGAGTTTGTAGGACACGGAATTGGAACGCGGTTGCATGAGGAGCCTCAGGTTCCGAATTTCGGATCACGCGGCCAAGGGCCAAAGTTACGCGAAGGCATGGTGCTGGCGATCGAGCCGATGGTGAACACGGGTGGCCCGGGTGTGCGCGTGCTGGACGACAAGTGGACAGCCGTCACAGAAGACGGTGGCTTTAGCGCCCACTTTGAACATTCGGTTGCCGTGACCAAAGATGGTCCGGTGATTTTGACGCAGTAGCTTCCCGGGCGCATTCGGGAAAGAAATACGAGCAAAAGATTTCGCAAAGGGGTACATGAGTAAAGAAGACGCGATTGAGGTTATGGCAACCGTTCTTGAACCGTTGCCCAACGCCATGTTCAAGGTGGAGCTGGAAAATAAGCACCAGGTACTGGCGCATGTTTCCGGAAAGATGCGCAAGAACTTCATTCGCATCCTGCCGGGCGACAAAGTAGCGGTGGAGCTCTCGCCCTACGACCTTACACGCGGACGTATCGTGTACCGCTACAAGTAACAGAAATTGCAGCAGCGCTTTAAAGACTAGGACACTGAATTTATGAAGGTACGAGCTTCCGTAAAAAAGATGTGTGACAAGTGCAAGGTCATTACGCGCAAGGGTGTTGTGCGTGTGATCTGCGAGAATTCCAAGCACAAACAGCGCCAGGGCTAAGGCCGGCGCTGGCTGCCTTGACGGGTGGCCACTAGCATAAGGAGCGGTTCAAATGGCACGTATTGCAGGCATCGATCTTCCGCGTCACAAGCACGCGAACATCGCGCTGACCCACATCTACGGGATCGGGACGGCTCGCGCTCGTCACATTCTGGAAGAGGCCGGCGTCGATCCGATCAAGAAGATCCAGGATCTGAACGAAGAAGAAGTGAACCACATCCGCCAGGTCATTGAAAACCAGGGCGGCGTCGAGGGCGATCTCCGCAAGGAAATCTCGATGAACATCAAGCGGCTCATCGAAATCGGATCCTACCGTGGCTACCGTCACCGCAGGAATTTGCCGGTTCGCGGTCAACGCACGCACACCAACTCCCGCACGCGCAAAGGTCCGCGCAAGGGTACGGTTACCAACAAGAAGAAAACGGCGAAGGCATAACTTATGGCGAAACCAGCAGCAGCAGGGGCAGGCGGCAGCACACCCGATAAGAAGGGCAAGAAGAAAACCTTCAAGAAGAAGGAACGTAAGAACGTTCCATTTGGGATTGCACACATCCAGGCATCGTTCAACAACACGATCGTTACCATCTGTGATCCGGCGGGGAACGTGCTCTCGTGGAAGAGTTCGGGTTCGCTGGGATTCCGTGGATCGCGTAAAGGTACGCCATTCGCGGCTCAACAGGCTGCGGTGAATGCCGCCAGCTTGGCCCGTGAACAGGGCGTTCGGGCGGTTGAGGTTCGCGTAAGCGGGCCGGGTTCGGGTCGGGAGTCGGCGATCCGAGCGTTGGCGACTGCGGGCATCGATGTCAAGAACATCAAGGACGCAACGCCGGTTCCGCACAACGGCTGCCGTCCGCCAAAACGCCGCAGAGTATAGTTCGGGCAATACAACTGATTTTCAACCGGGAAGAAGGGATGCCAATCCTGTAAACCGGTTCTTATAAGGAGACCAACTTGGCGCGTTATAGAGATGCTGTATGCCGCCTTTGCCGTCGCGAAGGCATGAAGCTGTTCCTCAAAGGCACAAAGTGCTTTAGCGAGAAGTGCGCGGTGGAAAAGCGCAACTTCGCTCCCGGCCAACACGGGAAAGACAAGAAGACCAAGATTGTCGGCTACGGCCTGCAACTGCGCGAAAAGCAGAAGACGAAGCGCATGTTCTTCGTGCAGGAAGGCCAGTTCCGCAACTACTTCGAGAAGGCCGCCCGCAGACAGGGTGTAACCGGCGAAGTTCTGTTGCAGCAACTGGAATGCCGCCTCGACAACATCGTCTATCGTATGGGTTTTGCCATGTCACGCCGTCAAGCGCGGCAGCTCGTGCGCCACGGACACATATCCATCAACGGCCGCAAGGTGAATATTCCTTCCTATCAGGTTAGCGTAGGCGAGGAAATTTCCGTGCGCGACCGCAGCCGCGAAATGTCGGGCTTGCTGGCAGCGAAGGAATTCAACAGCCACCAGACGCCGCCCACGTGGATGAACATCGACCGCGAAGCCTTCAAGGGCAGCGTGACGCAGATTCCGAAACGCGGCGAAATCAACGTGCCCGTGAACGAACAGCTGATCGTCGAACTTTACAGCAAGTAAGTTTCGGGTTTCGAGTTGCAGGTTTCGAGTGGCCGAATGTAGTCGCTCACGACTTGTTCTTACTCGAAACTGGAAACTAGCAATTCGAAACTGCATTTCAGGTCCTACACTTCGAGCCAGTTAAGCCTGTTTCGGCGCTTGACCCAGACCTGGGCCGGTCTGGGGATGCCGTACGGAGCCGCATGGCCGAGAGGAGCAACACACATGCTTTGGAAGGGTTTTCAGAAACCGAAACGTCTCGCCACCGATGCCGCCAGCCTTACCGATAAGTATGGTATGTTCTGGGCGCAACCATTTGAACGCGGCTTTGGAACAACGATCGGCAACTCATTGCGCCGCGTTCTTCTGTCCTCCATCGAAGGCGCAGCCATTACCGCCGTCAAAGTGGAAGGCGTGCTGCACGAGTTTCAGTCGATTCCGGGTGTCGTAGAAGACGCAACCGACATCATCCTGAACTTGAAACAAATTCCTTTCAAGCTCAGCGGCGACGGACCGAAAGCCATTTACCTTCGCGCAGAACAGCCAGGAATTGTGACCTCTGGCATGATCGAAGCCGATGGCGACGTGGAAGTTCTTGATAAAGACGTCTACATCGCGACTGTCAGCGAGGGCGGCAAGCTCGATATGGAAATGCGCCTGAAGCGCGGACGCGGTTACATTTCCGCGGACAAGAACTTCGACGACGATCTCGGGCTAGGCTTCATTCCGATCGATTCCGTTCACTCGCCGGTGCGCAAGGTGAATTATGCAGTCGAAGCGGCTCGTTTGGGTCAGATTACCGACTACGACAAATTGACTCTGGAAGTCTGGACCAATGGTTCGGTCACGCCGGGTGATGCCATCGGTCTTTCCGCGAAGCTGCTGAAGGACCACATGAACATCTTCATCAACTTCGAAGAAGAGATGGAGTCGGCGTCGCAATCGGAAGATCGTAAGCCGGAAATCCGCAACGAGTATTTGAATCGCTCGGTGGAAGAACTGGAACTCTCGGTCCGCAGCTACAACTGCCTGAAGAACGCCAACATTCAGTCCATTGGCGAGCTCGTGCAGAAGACTGAAAACGAAATGCTGAAGACGAAAAACTTCGGTCGCAAGTCGCTGAACGAGATCAAGGAAATCCTAGGCACGATGGGATTGGGGCTCGGCATGAAGATTGACGAGCATGGCAACGCCGTTCCCGGTGCGCCGCAGCCCGTCACCATGGGTCCTTTCGGCGATGAAGACGACGAAGAGGATGATCTGGTTTAGTTCGTCTCTTAGTAGTTTGACTCGTCAAGGTCCGGCTTGAGGGCCGGACCCGCTTGACCGAAGATTGAAGAACGGGGAATTCAAATGCGTCACAAAGTTGCAGGATGGAAACTCGGCAGAAACACCAGCCACCGCCGCGCGTTGCTGCGCAATTTGGTCACGTCGCTCGTTATGGAAGAGCGCATTGAAACCACGCTGACTAAGGCGAAGGCGCTGCGTCCGCATATGGAAAAAATGATCACGCTGGGCAAGCGCGGAGATGTAGCTGCGCGGCGTTTGGCGGGTTCTTACTTGATGACTCGTGAATCGGTGAACAAGCTGTTCGATACGCTTGGTCCCCGCTTCGGAGACCGTCAGGGCGGCTACTTGAGAATCATTCAAGGCGGCTGGCGCAAGGGTGACGGGGGCGATATCGCTTTCGTCGAGTTGCTGGGCAGCGAAAAGATGATCGAAGCCAAGCGCAAGAAGAGCGCCGAAGCTCGCTCCAAGCGCACCGAAGCCACACGCAAAGTCATGGAAGAGAATCAGGCCCAGGCCGAGGCGGAAGCCAAGGAAGCCGAAGCTGCGGAAAAGAAGGAAGACAAGAAAGAGAAAAAGGAAAAGAAGGGTAAGAAGTAGTCGCTTCGACGCCCCTTTTCGCCTGGATTTACGAAACGCACCCTCCGGGGTGCGTTTTGTTTTTCGCGAGTACCCGGTGCGATAGCTGTTGACCACCTGCATCCCCGCCCGTTGCGCGGCTGCGGTTTCGTCCTACAATCGTGGTACGACTCAAATGGCTCTCTCACGCACAGGCGTTGCCGTTGCAGCAGGAGCAGCTATCATGCTGCTGCTCGTGTCTCTTGGTACGTTGATTTGGCTCAACAATCAGGGTCCGGTTCTCTACCGCTCCGACGAAAAAGATCCTCTTTCGAATACTCCCAAGTCGGTGATCTTCAATCCGTTGCGTGACCGCTCCGCGGAAACGGCAGCTTTGGTGATGATCCATGCTATGCGCGACGGTAAATGTCGCGAAGTGTTGTCGATCTGGGAGAAGGACTACCGCAAGAAATATGCGGAGTCGATTTGCGATTCTGAAACGCAACACCCGCTGGTCGCGTGGAAACTCGTGGATTGGGAAGACCGTCCGCCACTGATCATCCTGCACTACCGCGGCACGCGCCGCAACGCTCCGACCGAAGACACGTACTACAAAGAACATTTCTGGGTTACCGTTGAAAAGCGTGACGGATGGCAGGCTACGAAGTACGATGCAATGTACTAGGATTTTGACCCTCCCGACTTTGACCCTTCCAAGCGCCGCGTCCTATCATGGCTGATGTCCGATTCCGCCGTTGTTCGCACACCCCAAGCCAGCACGGAATCGCAACGCCGGAATGTTTATGTCTTCGGTGCGACCTCTTTCCTGAACGACACGGCCAGCGAAATGGCCTACTGGGTGCTGCCAGCGTTCCTAGCATCGCTTGGCGTAGGGCCGGAGAAACTCGGCCTCATTGAGGGCATTGCAGAAAGCGTAGCGTCGTTTACCAAACTCTTTTCTGGCTATCTCGCCGATCGTGCTTCGCGCCGCAAGCCTATCGTCGTAACTGGCTACCTGGTGGCAAATGCTGTGAAGCCTATCCTTGCCCTGGCCACAAGCTGGTGGCATGTGCTCTTCATCCGTTTTGCGGATCGGCTGGCAAAGGGTGTTCGCGGCGCGCCTCGCGATGTGATGCTTGCCGAATCTGTTCCGAGCGACAAAGCCGGCTCGGCCTTCGGACTTCTACAGTCAATGGATTCCGCCGGAGCGGTAGCCGGACCGCTTCTGGCATTGTGGATTCTGCGCTCGCACGGTTTGCGCAGCGTATTCTGGGCCGCGCTGATTCCGGGAGGACTTTGTATTCTGGTGTCTCTGCTGGGAATTCGCGAGGCCCACCGCAAACCCGCTTACCATACGACGGGGTCCTTCAGTCCAGAACCGGATGCCGCTCGTCTCGATTCCCCGACGTTGTCGGCCGACGAAGAAATCGAAGATGCTGCTCCGTGGCGGAGCCTGCCCGCAAGTTTCTATTACGTTCTGGCTATTGTCACTCTGTTTTCGCTGGGGAACTCGAGCGACATGTTCCTGGTGCTGCGGGCGCAGAACGTCGGGATCGCGGCTGCGTATGCGCCGTTGCTCGGCTTGGTTTTCAATATTACTTACACAGCAATTTCGTGGCCCGCAGGCTCCCTGAGCGACCGTCTCCCGCGCAAGGTCATTGCGGCTGCTGGTTACCTGGTTTTCGCGTTCGTGTATTTTGTGTTTGCCTGGGCGCCCGGTAAGCCAGCGATTTGGGGAGCGATGGCCATTTACGGATTGTTTTACGCGCTCACGGCTCCTGTGTTGAAAGCGCTAATCTCAGAAACCGTTCCCGCCGAAGTGCGCGGACGCGCTTTCGGAATCTACTATTTCACAACCAGCATCGCGACGCTGCTCGCCAGTATAGTGACCGGGGAGCTTTGGAAGCATTACGGCGCGCCGATTCCGTTGGGGCTCTCCGCAGCGTTAGCGCTGGTGTGCAGCCTGCTGCTGCTCTTAGCCTCCCGAAAGCCTTCGGCAGCGGAGCTTCCGGTTTAGAGCAACGCCTAGTCCTGCGCGTAGTTCGGTGCTTCCCGCGTAATCACAACGTCATGCACATGGCTTTCGCGCAGACCCGCGCTGCTAATGCGAATGAAGCGGGCTTTTTCGTGCAGTTCCACCAGCGTGCCGCAGCCGCAGTAGCCCATGCCGGAACGCAAGCCACCGACCATCTGGTGCACCATCATCTGCACCGAGCCACGGAAGGGAACGCGGCCTTCAATGCCTTCTGGAACCATCTTCGCCAGGCGGTTGGAGTCGCCTTCTTCCAGCGCAAACGACTTTGCCGGACCTGCCATACTCTGAAAATAGCGTTCGCCCGATCCCGAGGCCATCGCGCCCAGCGATCCCATTCCGCGATAGGACTTGAATGGACGCCCTTGGTACAGAATCGTCTCACCCGGACTTTCATCCGTTCCCGCAAACAACGAACCAATCATGACTACGCTTGCGCCGGCAGCCAGCGCCTTCGTTACGTCGCCGGAGTACTTAATTCCGCCGTCTGCAATGATTGGAACACCGCTCTCTCGCGTAGCGCGGTAGCAGTCGGCAATCGCGGTGATCTGCGGTACGCCCGCCCCTGTGACGATACGGGTAGTACAAATCGAGCCCGGTCCAATGCCGACTTTAATCGCATCCGCTCCCGCTTTCAGCAGTGCCGAGGCGCCTTCAAACGTAGCCACATTGCCGGCCATGAGTTGAATCTCGGGCATTTTCGCTTTGATGGTCTTGATGGCTTCAATCACTCGCGAGTTGTGCCCGTGCGCGCTGTCCACGGCGATCAGGTCCACTTTGGCGCGCACCATCTCCTGCGCGCGCTCCAAGAAATCTCCGGTCGCGCCAATCGCACCGCCTACGCGCAAGCGGCCATGCGAATCCTTCGCGGCGTGAGGATATTTCAGCTTCTTCTGAATGTCTTTCACAGTAATCAATCCGCGCAGGTTGTACTGATCGTCGACCACCAGCAGCTTTTCCACGCGATGCTCATGCAGGATCTCTTCCGCCTGCTCAAGCGTTGTCCCCACCGGAACCGTGATCAGGTTCTCACTCGTCATCACTTTACTGATGGGTACATCCAGGCGGGTTTCAAAGCGCAAATCGCGGTTGGTGAGGATACCGACCAGTTTCTTGTTCTTCGTAATCGGCACGCCGGAAATTTTGTATTTCCGCATCATCTCCACGGCGTCGGAAACTTTGTCGTCCGGCGACATGGTGACCGGGTCCACGATCATGCCGCTTTCCGAACGCTTTACCTTGTCGACTTCCTCGGCTTGCTGCTCAATCGTCAGGTTTCGGTGAACAATTCCCAGGCCGCCCTGCTGCGCCAACGCAATTGCCATGCGCGATTCCGTTACCGTATCCATAGCTGAACTGATGATCGGCACATTGAGCGGAATATTGTGTGTGAGTTGCGTTTGGACGCTGACCTCAGACGGAATTACATCGGATTGGCCGGGCACGAGAAGAACATCGTCAAATGTCAAAGCTTCCGGGACGGGGAAGTGAATCATGTCACCTTCTTGAATGTGGGGTGCTTCTATTCTAGAGGCCACCGGCGGGTGAGGCAAATTGAGACGAGAGTCGTCGCAGGCCACTCGAGGTTTAGATTCCTGGCGGGCTTGAGTTTCGGACGTTCGGGAACCGAAGCCTTTCCCCTACTCTTTTTTCTCGAGTAGCCCGCGGGCTGCTTGCAGTTCCTTACGCTTTGCCGCATCAACCTTCGGGTAAGCCAGATCTAACTCCTCCAACGTGTCGACGATTGCACTGGCGATCACCAACCTCGTGAACCATTTGTTGTCGGACGGAACTACGTACCAAGGCGCCTCTGGGGTCGAGGTTTTGCGAATCATGTCTTCGTACGCCTGCATGTAGTCGTTCCAGCACAGCCGTTCGTGAATGTCCGCTGCGGAGAATTTCCAATTTTTCTCGGGCTCCTCCAGCCGCGCCAAAAAGCGTCGCTTCTGTTCCTTTTTTGACACGTTGAGGAAGAATTTGCGGATCACTACTCCGTTCCTGCCAAGGTACCGCTCCCAAGTGCAGATGTCTTCAAAGCGCTGGTCCCAGATGTTCTTGGTCACCAGCGTCGGCGGGATTTTTTCGTTCTTCAAAATTTCAGGATGCACTCGAACGATAAGCACTTCTTCATAGTGCGAACGGTTGAAGATGCCGATTTTTCCGCGTGGGGGAACATGTTGTGCAGCGCGCCAGAGGTAGCCGTGCGCCAGCTCTTCCTGCGACGGCGCTTTGAAGGAGTGCACCTGACACCCTTGCGGGTTCACGCCGGACATCACATGCTTGATGGCCCCGTCTTTCCCGGCCGCATCCATTGCCTGAAAGATCAGCAGGAGCGCCCACCGATCCTGGGCATACAGCTTGTCTTGCAATTCAGCCAGCTTGGCGACGGATTGTTGCAGTAGTTCGCTTGCATCTTTGTCGGACTCCATCTTGCCCGTGTCGGCAGGATTGAAATCCTTCAATCGGAAATGCTTGCCATCTTCAACTCGATAAGGCTTGGTGAGCTTGCCCAACTTGTTCATTGCCTCTCCTGATCCGCTGCTGACGGCCTGCTACTTCGCCCAAACATCCGACAGGAACAAATACCTGGTGCGCAAATCATCTTTGTGCGCAGCCGATTTCACGTCCAGAAACATCACCGGCCATTCGTCGGCCGCATATACCGGCCAATTCGGCAGGCCCGGCCCGTTTGGATCGCCACTGCGCGCGAAGTTCGACCAGTACTTTTGCATGATCTCACTGATCTGACGGTCCTCTCTCGTCCAGATCATTCCAGTCTTGGAATCGAGCTGCCCAAACACATATTCAATTTCTGCCGAGTGGTACGCGCCCATCTGCGGCGCTTTCGGATCGGACGACTGCGGCGCACGGTCAAAGCGATAGCGATAGATCGGCTGCTTGCCCGTCTTCGATTGCGCTTCCATCCAGGCCCACGTCGACCACGCGATAAATTGGTCTCCGGCAAAGTCCAAGGACGAACGCAAAATATGGTCGTCATCCGCCGGATAGAGCCGCAGGAACTCCGAGGCCCTGTCGCCAAAGTCTTTCTGTGCGTTCGCTTTCATGCTGGCCGCTGTCGGTTTTTCTGGTTTGAACACGACCTCAAAGCTGCCCTCGTCATGATTCCATCCGGCCAGCAGCGGCACATCGTTCTGTTTTCCCGCGGCAAAAATTGCGGACGCTGAATCCGGCAGAAAATATCCATCCACATCCGCATCGAACTCAAAGCCCTGAGACCAGGACGGCGCAAAGGCCTCAAGAAGTTTCTGCGCCGGAATCGCGCGCAACTCCGCCAGAGTCTTCGTCCCCAGCTTCCCGGTCACGGCCTTCACATCTGCCTCTTCGCGCACGGCCAGCGGCTCGAACTTGAGGCCGCTGCGGCTGAACGCCGCCCCGCTTTCGCCAATCGCTTTTTGGAACAAGCCCTTGGCCAATGGAGAAGCCATCTGCGCACTCACGGAGAACGATCCCGCGCTCTCGCCGAAAATCGTCACATTCCCCGGATCGCCGCCGAACGCCGCAATATTGTCATGCACCCACCGCAGCGCCGCCACCTGGTCCAGCAGTCCATAGTTGCCCGCCGAGTTCCAGCCCGACTCCTTCGCCAGTTCTGGATGTACGAAAAAGCCGAAAATGCCCAGGCGGTAATTCATCGAAACAACAACCACGCCCTGCTGTGCCAGATGCGACCCGTCCTGCCGTTGTTCCGAAGTTGCTCCCGCGGCGAATCCTCCGCCATAAATCCAAACCATCACAGGCAGCTTCGCGCTGGAAGGTTTCGCGGGCACCCACACGTTGAGCGACAGGCAATCCTCGCTGCCGCCGGGGTCGCGAAACACCATGTCGCCAAAGACGTTCCCCTGCATACAGCGATGGCCAAACTCGGCAGCCTTGCGCACGCCCTCCCATTTCGCCGCAGCCACAGGCGGCTTCCAGCGCAAATCGCCCACGGGAGGCGCGCCATATGGGATACCCAGAAAGGCGTGCACAGCGCTTTCCTCTTTGCCTTCCACCACGCCCAGTTCTGTTTTCACTTGGGGCCCCGATTTTGCGGACATCCGCAAAGGCATAGCCAGGAGGGCAAACATCAGGAGGGCGCACATCACGAGGGACTTGCCGACGGCCTTGATTCCTACTACCTTCATTTCGGATGCTCCTGTGTCCAGACCCTGTGTCCAGACCGTGTGTCCAGACTTGGATAGGAACATCCGATTGTAAGGGACAAAGCCGGCCGATGACCACAGAGCGGCTGCTTCACTCCGCCAAGGGTTGTTGGGCAAAGAGCTGAAAAACAAACCAGGAGAAGTTCGATGTTTCTGCAGAAACTGTTCGTGATTCTCGTTCTGTCTGTCGGTGTTTGTGTCGCTCAGACCGCAACCGCCAAGGTTCCCGAACCCGAAACCATCGGGGCGTACTTCTACCTCGACGCGGCTTCCCAAACTCTGAAACGGCTCCCCAAAGAAGAGTGGAAACGGCATCGCGGCACCGGCTTCACAACCTTTAGCGACAATATCAAGGTGGAGGGCGCCTCGTCATCGTTCCGTATCCCTGATAACAAGCCTACTTTCGTTTTCAAAGTCTTCAAGGACGAAGACGCCGGCAAGACCAAGATTTTCCGCTTCGAAGTGAAGGGCGGAGGGCGGGAATACGAACTGGCCAAGTGGAAGCGCAAAGACGTCACCTACAACGAGGGCGTGACGCTGAACGTCTCGAAATTTGGCACATCTTCCTATTCAATAACTTTCTTTAGACGGGAGGATACATGAAGAACATTGCGTGTATCGCCATGATAATGGCGTTTTCAATCGCTGTATTTGCTAAGGACAAGACAACATTCCAAATCGAAGTGGTTGGAACCGATGCTTGGCAGCGAGATCTTGCCATTCGCCACGCGGGCACCAACGGTACTTCGAATACTAACTGCGACACCAACGGCAGTGTTAACACCACGACAGTCGGCGACAGCACAAATGGCAGCGTCAATGCAACAACCAACTGCTCGACGACTGCAACGCCAGGAACTCCCGCTTATGTGACACATACGAGCATTCAGCAGGAGTCGGTACATGCGATTTTCCCGAACGCTCAACACGTAACGCTGTGGTGTCAGGCAGGGTTCCGCAAGTGTGCCAACTTGGCACCGGGCACCTACGAAGTTGAGCCCGACGGCGATAAAGCCGTGCGAGTCTACGTGTACAGTATCGTTTCTCACAAATTGATGGGCAAAATGAAGTACCGAGTAATCGGCAACTGGTAGGACGAGTGAAGGACTGGGCGGGCAGCCCAGGATTATATTGGTTTTCGCACGCCACGGCGTCGAGGAGGAAGCTTCAACGCCCGAGTCTCCCCTTGAATCGGGCGAGTACGCGATTACAGCTGGCTCATTAGTTGTCACGTTCGCCGTGGGAGCGGCCGGAAAGTGACTCTCTGAGGCTCAATCAGGAATGCCAGCCTGTTGCTGCCTTCGGTCTGCCAAGAACCCTCCTCCTACTTGCCACCCGGGGGAGTGAGTGTCTTGTTGTCCGCCGAGACGAACTTCCATTTCGATACGACGGCGTTACCCAATACGGATGCCGGACGCAGAACTTCCGCTTGCATTTGCCTGCTGCTGACGGCATCCTCTGTCACCGGGACGATGAAATACTTCCTTCCGCTTTTCGGAGTGAAATAGAGTCCGCATACCCAAGAGGCGCACGCAGCCTTCACCTCGCGCATGTCACTTCGTAACATGTGGATGGTTTGATCGCTGCCTACATAAACAGCGCCGTCGTCGTCAATTGTGATGTGCCCGTAACCATAGTGAAAGCCGTCCGCGTGCGCCGCCGGAAAAGTGTATTGCGCGCGCTCAGCATTTCGCCTGTCCCGTTCCGCCGCCTCTACCTGCTGGCTTCTTGCCTCGTCTGCCTTTAGCTGGAGATCTGCCACTCTGTTCTTGTCCATCCAGCCCATCAGCTTCAGCTTGGCCAGCAACTGTTGCAAAGCGGGATCATTGCTGTCCATCGCGCCACCCGCCAGCAGCTTCTGGCCCGCCTCAAACCCGTCCCTCGGTTCGACCAGTCCAATCGCCGCTGCCGCGCGAAGCTGCCACAGCAGCATTTGCTCTGGATGCTGCTTCAGGAACTCGGCGCTCTGTTCCATAAACTGTTTCAGCAATTTACTCTGCTCGTCCGGGTCGCTGCTCTGCTGAGACTGCCGCGCCAGTTCGATCATCGCGTTGTAGTCCAGCTTGTCTTCGCCCGTGAGTTGGGTCGTGCTGCCGTTTGCGGTCAGCGGGCTACCTGACGTTGGGCCGGGTCCGCTCGGCGTGGCAAGCGCTTTCTCCAAGAGCGCTTTGGTTTTGATTAGCCGCTGATCATCGGGATAGGCCACCAGCAGCCCAGTCGTCAACTGCTGCGCCTCAGCATATTTACCCGAGTTCACTAGATCGGTAATTTTCTTAGTCATGTCGTCGGGAGCATGGGCCGCTAATGGAACGTTGCTCGGAGTCGGCGCGTTGGCCGCTGTTTGTGCATGAAGTCGCACATAAGAAACCGGAGCGAGACAGAGCAAGGCTACAAGCAAACCTCGACAGAGCGACCTAGAGAGTTTTTTCAAAGCTTCGTACCTTTCAATTGTGCGGCGATGGGTCTGGTTTGGAAAATAGATCGTTGATCTCAACCTTGGTTTGCTTTTCAGTATTGCCTTGCGGACGACTGCCCATCGGGTTAGGGGGCTCGACAGCTGGAACAGGATGACCGAGTATTCCGTTGATTTCGGTTTGCAATGATTTCGGATCAACGGATCTTGTCGTCGCGTCACGCAGGTCGACAACCCCTGGGTCAGAGCCCGTGAGGACCGCGTTTAGAGCATTGGCATTCGCGGCCGGGAGATAGGAACTCGCTGTCCCAGGCAAAGAGTTCCGGAACATTCCTCTGAAGTCCACCACGTTCGGATCAAGATTCACTTGATTGAATACATTCGGAGAAGGCGGGACATAGGGAAACTGGCTCAAATCGAAAGGAGGAGTCTCGTCGCCCCGTTGTTTCCCCAACAGATCGGCGGTTTGCTCGGCTTTCTGGACTCGCTTGGCATACTGGAGATTGCTCAGGATAGTTGCGTCATTGGGAGTCCACTGCAAAGCCTTTTGAAACTCATTGATCGCTCCGGCAGAATCTCTGCGCTTGCAAGCATGGCTCGGCCCCGCATGATTGCTTGGAACACATTGCAGAAGGTAGACGCCGCTGTTGTTGAGCTGCTGTGCGGCCACCTCTCTCCGTTGCCGTTCCGGATCGGGTACCGGGGGGAGCCTTCTGGCTGTGCCCTGGAGCAGGTTATGAACCCCCTTCAACATCAAATCGCCGGTCACATTTCCCAGGGTCGTACCCAACTGTTCGGCGCTACCGGACCCCGCGCCGGCTGTGGAGCTTCTGGAATTGCACTTGGAACCGGCTGCCACCCAATCGTTATAGGCCGTGCCGGCACTTATGCCGCACTTTTGCTTGATGGCGATCCACTCCTGGTTCGACTGGCCTGCCGCCAATTGAGACGCGCAGGTCAACGCAAGCCCTATCGCCGCTAAGCACCATTTGCTGGAACCGGAATTCATGGCACTCCTCCGAATTCCTGTCTTCGATTGTGGGGGTGTCCCTGAAGGGTAGGGGAGCGTCTAGGCCTCGTCAAGATTACGCCCGGTTTGCCTTTCCCCCGACCCCGGCGTATATTTGTCTCTGGGACTGTTGTGTAGTAACGAGCATTTGGCGAAACACACCAGTGGGCGCAAGCCCACATTTTTGTTTCCCCAAGCGTATTTTTCGTTAACCCCCTTTATTTGCATGGCTTTAGATTTAGAGACGGTGCGCGGAATCGCCGAGCGTGTGGCTGCCGGTTACTCGCTGGAGGTTCTGGAGGTGGAGTATCGCGGCGGGGGCAAGAGCCGCTTGCTGCGCATCTTTTTGGACAATCCAGCGGGCAAGGTGACGCACGAAGACTGCGCTCACGTCAGCCGCGAAGTTAGCGCGATTTTGGATGTGGAAGACGTGGTGCCGGGCAACTCGTACATGCTGGAGGTATCTTCTCCGGGCATGGATCGCAAGCTGTACAAAGCGTCGGATTACGAACGCTTTATGGGCCGCTTGGTGAAAGTGATGACGTTCGAGCCGGTGAACGGCAATCGTCATTTTGAAGGCCGCCTGACAAGTTTTGCCGACGGACGGTTAACGGTGAATACCGGCGACCGCGGTCGCGAGAAGAAACAAAAAGCCGCCGCTCCAGATGTTGCGCCAGTGGAAATTTTGCTGACCAACGTTGAGAAGGCGAACTTGGTGCCAGAGATTTAGGTTTAGAAATACTTCAAGTGTCATTTTTGATTTTGGAAAGCAGTCATGGCCAGCGAGCTTTACAACACGATCGACGCAATCAGCCGCGAAAAAGGGATTGATCCGCAAATTGTGGTCAGCGCCGTGGAAGACGCCATTGTCGTCGCCACCCGCAAGTACTACAAATCGCAGGAGAACCTGCGCGCCAGCCTGGATAAAGACACAGGCAAGATTCATGCGTTCGCCGTGAAGTCGGTCGTGGAATCTCGCGCGCAGATCGAAGATCCCAATCTGCAGATCGCACTCGATGACGCCAAAAAGCTGGATGCCAACGCCGAAATCGGCGGCGAACTGCATATCCCGAAAGTCACGGAAGGCATTCTCGGACGTATTGCCGCGCAACTCGCCAAGCAGGTCATTTTCCAGAAGGTTCGCGAAGCGGAACGCGACACCGTTTACAACGAATTCATTGGCCGCGTAAACGAGGTGGTCAACGCCAGCGTGAAGCGCATCGAAGGCCCGGATATCATTTTTGACATCGGCAAGGGCGAAGCGCGCATGCCGCGCAAGGAGCAGTCACGCCTGGAATCGTTCGCCGTGGGCGAACGGGTCCGCGTCATCATTACGCGTGTCGAAAAGGCCTCGAAGGGCCCGCAGGTCGTAGTTTCCCGCGCCGCGCCGGAGCTCGTGCAGCATCTGTTCCAGACTGAAGTCCCCGAAATTTACGATGGCACCGTTGTCATTCGCGCCATCGCTCGCGAAGCTGGCGAGCGCACGAAAATTGCCGTCTTGTCGAAGGATAAAGACGTAGATGCGGTCGGCGCGTGCGTTGGCATGAAGGGCATGCGCGTCCAGTCGATCATTCGCGAGCTGCGCGGCGAAAAAATTGACATCATCGAATACCACGAGGATTCCGTCACCTTCGCCGAGAAGGCTTTGCAGCCAGCCAAGGTCAGCCGCGTAACTATCGTGGATTCAGCGGGTAAGCACCTTGAAGTGGTTGTCGACGATAGCCAGCTCTCGCTCGCCATTGGCAAGAAGGGGCAGAACGTTCGCCTCGCCGCCAAGCTGCTGGGCTGGAAGATCGACATCAAGAGCGAAGAAGAAAAGCGCCAGGAAGTCGAACAGCAGATGTCGGCGTTCGCCCCGCAAACCACCACCTCGCTGGATAAGGTGGAAGGTCTGGGCGAAGGTCTGGTTGAGAAGCTGAACGCTGCCGGCGTAACCACCGTGGAAGCGCTGGCGGATATGACGCCAGAGCAACTCGAAGCCATTGAAGGTATTGGCCCGAAAACGGTGGAAAAAATCAGCCTCGCGGTGAATAATTACTTCCTCAGTTTGGACGCCGCCGCGGCTGAGGCCGTTCCCGCAGACTATGTAGCCGAGCCTGAAGCTGCGGAGGTCGCGGAGGCCGCGCCGGAGAGTGTCGAAGCGGCCGATGAAGCTGCGGTCGAAGATGCTGAGAACGAGGGGCTGGCGAGTGAAGGGCTAGTGAGTGAAGGGCTAGCGAGTGAAGGTCTGGCTCCAGACGGCGTCGATGTAGCCGCCCAAGCCGAATCCGCGGAACCGGTTGCCGAAGACGCTCGAGCGGAAGCGCATCACGAAGGCAGCGAAGAAGAACCTGGGACCAAGGCGTAGTTGTATGCTTTCCAAAGTAGGAATTTCGGGAACCCGTGAGGTTGCGATGAGGATCTAAGCGGACACCGGAGGAATGTAGAGGCGGATGAGTAAGATTCGAATTAACGATCTGGCTAGAGAGCTGGAAGTAAAGAGCAAGGCGATCCTGGACTCCTTAGTCGTAGCTGGGATTACCGAGAAGAAGACGCATTCCAGCTCCCTCGAAACCGATGAAGCTGCGAAGGTGCGCGCCTATTTCAAGAAGCAGGGCGAAGGCAACGGCGCATCTTCAAGATCCGCCGCGCGCAGCGAGAGTGACGGGATTAAGACCAAGATCGACCTCTCGAATATCTCCCGACCCGGTGACGTTCTCAAAGCTCTGATCCAGAAGCAAGGAACTCCGGCAGCGGTTCCGCCGCGTCCCGCGGCCGCACCCCCAGCGACCGCCGTTCCGCCCGTAGCCGAAGCCAGGCCCGTCGCGAAAGCGCCAGCGCAGGTTAGTGCATCGCCTGCTGCACCATCCCCCGTTGCAACGCCTCCGGCTCCTCGATTTATTACGCCCCAGGCCCCGGGATCGCGGCCGACATTTACCGTCCCAGTGAAGGCTCCCCTTGCTCCGGCGAGCCAAGCTCCGGCAGCCAGAGTTCCGGAAGTGGTCGTTACGCAGCCGCCCGTCAACATTGAGGCCGCCGCTGCGCCCCCGGTTCCACCACCTGCCGAAGCTGCCGCACCGGCTCCGCCACGTTTTGTAGCCCCTCCGCCGCGTACAATCATGCCGCAGACAGGGCCACGCCCCGTCTACAAGGCGCCAGCACCACCGCCGGTTGCCGCCGCTCCTGCGGGAGCACCGCGGCCAGCCCCCGGCCGTCCCGTTCCGGGACAGCCCATCTTCCAGCGCCGTCCGGCCCCCACAGGGCCAGGCGGAGCCGCGCGTCCGCCGCTACGTCCGGGCGAACGCCGTCCAATGCATCCGACGCGCACAGGCGCGCCTGGAACGCGTCCTCCCGGCATGGGAGGCCGTCCCATGGGTGCCTCTGGCCCCGGGATGGGCATTGCCCCCGGTGGCGCAGCACCCCCAGGAGCGCGTCCAGGGGGCCGTCCTGCGCCTCCGAGACGTCCGGGACAGCGTTACATCCCCAAGGTCCAGGAAGGGCCCATGAAGGGCTATACTCCGCCGCCGCGCTTTACGCTGCCGACGGAGCCGATGCCTATCACGCGGACCATCACGATCACCGAAGGCACCAGCGTCAAAGATCTGGCAGAGAAGCTGGAAATCCGCGCTAAAGACCTGATTGCAGGGCTGTTAGCTAAGGGCGTCTTCGCGACCATCAACCAGACCCTGGAAGCCGACCTGGCATCTGAAATGGCGCGTTTCTTCGGCGCGGATACGAACGTGATGTCCTACGAAGATCAGGCTGCCAAGGAAATGGAAGCGGCGGTCGAAGGCGACGATACCCACGTTGGGGAGATCACGCGTCCGCCGGTTGTGACCATCATGGGTCACGTCGATCACGGTAAAACCACGCTGCTGGATGCCATTCGCGCGACGAACGTCGCCGAAGGCGAAGCGGGCGGAATCACGCAACATATTGGCGCGTATAAGGTTAAGGTGCTGGACGAGAATTCGCCTGCATTTGGGCGCGAAATCGTGTTCCTCGATACTCCGGGTCACCAGGCCTTTACCCGCATGCGCGCACGCGGCGCCAAGGTCACGGATATTGTGGTGCTGGTGGTCGCGGCGGATGACGGCGTTATGCCGCAAACCATTGAAGCCATGGATCATGCGCATGCCGCTGAGGTGCCGATCATCGTGGCTGTCAACAAGATCGACAAACCGGATGCCATGCCGGATCGCGTGAAAAAGCAACTCGCGGATCGCGGGTTGATGCCGGAAGATTGGGGCGGGACGACTGTTTTCGTCGATGTTTCGGCGAAGAAGAAAACCGGCCTGAATCTGATGATGGAAATGATCTGCCTCACGGCGGACCTGCGCGAACTGAAAGCCGTTCCAACCCGCCCTGCCAGTGGCGTGGTTCTGGAAGCAAAATTGGATCGCGGCCGGGGTCCGGTGGCCACCGTTCTTGTGCAGAACGGCACGCTGCGTTCGACCGATAACTTTGTGGTCGGCAACGCATTCGGCAAGGTTCGCGCCATGTTCGACGATCGCGGGCACCAGCTCGAATCGGCTGGACCATCGACGCCGGTTGAAATTCTTGGCTTGGAAAGCCTGCCGCAGGCTGGCGACCAGTTCGTGGTTGTCGCCGATCGCGACAAGGCCCGTTCCATCTCCGAATACCGCGAACAGCGCGCTCGCGAAGCGACCCTGGCGCAAAGTTCGCGTGTTTCGCTGGAAGGCTTGGCCGACCAGATTAAGAGTGCTGGAATTAAAGAACTGCCCGTCATCCTCAAGGGCGACATGCAGGGTTCGGTCGAAGTCTTGCGCGATATGCTGGGCAAGATTGCCTCCGACAAGGTGCGCCTGAAGATGATTCACTCTGGCGTGGGCGCGATTACGGAAACCGATATTCTGCTGGCTTCGGCTTCGAACGCAGTCGTCATCGGCTTCAATGTGAAGCCGGAACGCAAGGCGCAAGAGCTGGCGGATCAGGAAAAGGTCGATATCCGTCTGCATTCGATCATTTACGAACTGCAGGACGAAATCAAACGCGCCATGAGCGGCTTGCTGGAACCGACGTACAAAGAAACGTACCTCGGCCGCGCCGAAGTCAAGAACGTGTTCCGCGTGCCGAAGGCTGGAACGATTGCTGGATGCTCGGTGGTTGATGGCGTGATCCGGCGCGATGGAGAAATACGGCTGATGCGCGGTACTGCCCTGGTTCACAAGGGCAAGATCGCTTCGCTCAAGCGCTTCAAGGACGATGCTACGGAAGTTCGCAGCGGCGTCGAGTGCGGTATCAACATCAACTACGGTGATATCAAAGTTGGGGACACGATCGAGTGCTTCTCGACGGAGACGATTGCCGCGGAAGTTATCGCTTAAAGGCGATTTGATATTTGTGATTTGGTGATTTGGTAATTTGTAATTTGGTCGTTCAAAACCTACAGCATTTCGGTTTTCAAATTACAAATTGCCAAATCACCAGATTACAAATCTCACATGCTCGCCCTGCTCACCCTCGAACTTCGCATTGAAGCTGCGCAATCGCTCAAGGACCGGCGGCAGGTTGTGCGCAGCTTGAAAGACCGCCTGCGCGCCAGCTTCAACGTTTCCGTGGCGGAGATGGAACCTGCCACTCTGTGGAATCAGGCGACGATTGGCGTTGTCGCCATCTCTTCTTCCCGCGACTATCTCGCAGGCCTGATGGATAAGGTCGAGCGCGCTGCCAACCGTATTGCCAATAACCACGGGGCCGAGGTTAGCGATTCGGATTTGGAGTTTATTTAGGCCCAAATCAGAACATAGTTGTTCCGGCACGGAATGACAAATCAGGACTTCGGCGATTTTTTGCGAAATCCCTTTGGAAGTTCGTCACCCTTCACTGCGGGCTTTCCCTTGCCGGCACGTTCCAGAATCCGCAACGTTTCCGGGCGGTTGGCGCGGCTGCCCCTTTCGCGAAAGTAGGCCGCCGTCCGCAGCGCGGAAACTTTTTCCGCTACAGCCACGTTGATGAGCTGGTTCAGGGCGACACCTTCCGATTCGGCGGCCTTGCGCAATTCTTCCAAAAGAGAAGGCTGCAGCCGCAATGCAAAGTTACTTTGTCTCATCGGTCGAGCTCCTGTATGGGTCTTGCGACCCTGAATTCACTGCGCAGAAGTGTGAAACTACTTCGCTTTAACGCGGTTACGGGCGAAATCACTTCACAATCAAATTTGTTTACGCCCGTCGCAAAGTCATGTTGATTGAACGTAACAATTGCGGCGGCATTTCCATTGACGGCGGTCTCCAAAACCATGTCATCATTCGGATCGACCAAACA